>ENA-ORPF01000848-ORPF01000848.1-human-gut-metagenome-genome-assembly--contig:-NODE-848-length-27996-cov-4.399950_pt1 | contig 27996 bp, 19 predicted proteins | sample MGYA00242140_ERZ509070 | MGnify/ENA primary metagenome ERZ509070 (study PRJEB26280, sample SAMEA2338713) | human gut metagenome | biome: human gut; feature: human-associated habitat; material: faeces... | reverse complement strand
AATTTCTAAAAATGGAGAGAAATTAGTGAGGATTACTTTACATAACCGGTAAAATATGATAAGTTAAAGGAAAATAATATAAAAACCATAATTCCCGTTTCAGACAAACCCGTTGAAATCGGAAATATGACCTTTAAATTTTATCAACCCAAAAAGGACTTCGGCAACACAAACGATAATTCGCTTGTAACAATGCTTGAATATGACGAAAAGCGATTTCTCTTTACAGGCGATATTTCGTCAAAAAGGGAAGAATCAATGGTTAATTTCGACAAAGAATTAAAATGCGATGTTCTCAAGGTTGCACACCACGGCAGTAAGTATTCTTCAAGTGAAGATTTTCTTGCAAAGGCAAGCCCCGAAACCGCTGTAATAAGCGTTTCGGCTGATGATACGGCACTTCCCGATTACTATATAACAGCCTTGCTTAACAGCGTGTGCAAAAATGTTTATCGGACAGACAGCGATAAAACCGTTATGATAACAGTCGAAAACGGCGAGATTTGCACCAAAACTCATGCCTGAAAGGTTGACTATAAATTAAATAATGTTATAATATTATTGTTTAACTGACAAAAATCGAAAGGAATTTTTAAATATGGGAGTATATGAAGAACTCGTAGCCAGAGGACTTATCGCTCAGGTTACGGACGAAGAAGAAATCAGAGAGCTTGTAAACAGCGGTAAAGCCACATTCTATATCGGCTTTGACCCGACAGCCGACAGTCTCCATGTAGGTCACTTTATGGCTCTTTGCCTTATGAAAAGACTTCAGATGGCAGGCAACAAGCCAATTGCACTCGTAGGCGGCGGCACAGGTATGATCGGTGATCCGTCAGGCAGAACAGATATGCGTCAGATGATGACAAAGGAAACAATTCAGCACAATGTTGATTGCTTCAAAAAGCAGATGAGCCGTTTTATTGACTTTTCAGAGGGCAAGGCTCTTCTTGTAAACAACGCAGACTGGCTTCTTGACCTTAACTATGTTGAACTTCTCCGTGATGTAGGCGCTTGTTTCAGCGTTAATAATATGCTTCGTGCAGAGTGCTACAAGCAGAGAATGGAAAAGGGACTCAGCTTCCTTGAATTTAACTATATGATTATGCAGTCATACGACTTCTATGCCCTCTATCAGAAGTACGGCTGTAATATGCAGTTCGGCGGCGATGACCAGTGGAGCAATATGCTTGGCGGTACAGAGCTCATCAGAAGAAAGCTTGGCAAGGATGCATACGCCATGACAATCACACTTCTCCTCAACTCAGAGGGCAAGAAGATGGGTAAGACCCAGAAGGGTGCTGTATGGCTCGATCCTAACAAGACATCACCATTTGAGTTCTACCAGTACTGGAGAAATGTGGCAGATGCAGATGTTCTGAAGTGCATCCGTATGCTCACATTCCTTCCACTTGAGGAGATAGATAAGATGGACAGCTGGGAGGGCAGCCAGCTCAACCAGGCAAAGGAGATCCTTGCATACGAGCTCACAAAGCTTGTACACGGCGAGGAGGAGGCTGCTAAGGCACAGGAGAGCGCAAGGGCACTGTTCTCCAAGGGTGTTGCAGCAGACATGCCATCAGTAACACTTGCAGCAGATGACTTCAAGGACGGCGCCATCGATATCGTGTCAGTTCTCGTTAAGTCAGGTCTTGTTACATCACGTAACGAGGGCAGACGTGCCGTAGAGCAGGGCGGTGTCGCTGTGGACGGCGAGAAGATCACAGATGTCCAGACTACAATTCCAGAGGAGAAGTTCGATGGCGAGGGCGTTGTTGTGAGACGTGGTAAGAAGAACTTCAGGAAGGTTAGTAAGTAAGAGTCGTTGATGCTTTGAGTGATATCAAGGCGAACGGCCAGTGGTTATTCAAAAAGGGAAGCGATGAGCTTCCCTTTTTATGTACTACAGAAGGGGATTAGAACTTGATGAATGACAAAACGGCAGATTCAAATAAAAGACGTTTGGCAGTCGCAGCCATCTCGGCTGTGGCACTCATAATACTTGTACAATTTGTGGATTCCTATTGCACTGAGATGTTCGGCAAGACGCAGTCACTTTCTGTTAGGACATTTCTCATGGATCCGCGTGGGATGAGTTCTGAAGCGGCGGTTGCATATATGAGCAGAGGCATGCTGCCATTTTATCTTATCGGAGCGCTCACGCCATTTATCAGGTCATATACGGATATCATAGGCAGGAAGATGATGATGATCATAAATGTGGCGCTTCTGGCTGTTGGAAGTGCAGTATGCCTGCTGGCAAACAATCTGTGGATATACCTGCTTGGCAATGGAATTCTCATACTGGGATATTCGCTGGACATACATCTGATATACATAGTCGATGCGGTAGATAGAAAACATCGAGGAACTGTCAGAGGAATCTGTGGTGGAGTGTCCATGGCAGCAGCCATGTGTATACCTCTGCTCAGGTCATTGTACGTGGATGGCGGCGGACATAATTGGCAGATTCTTTACGCTGTTGGAATTGTTGGCGGATTAATAGGTCTGGTACTGGTTATGTTGTACAGATTCCCGAATATAACTGGTTCTAAAGCTGCACCGAGTGTTGGCGGATCGGCAAACAGGAGTGAGGGAAAATCTGTGGACAGTACAGAATGTAGCACAGATGATGGACATATACATTTTATAAAAACATTCAAAGATATATGCAGAGATCATGCAACCAGAAATCTTCTCATAAGCATAAGCGTGGTGGGGCTGGCGACAGCAGGCATAACATATTACAATGAACCTTTGTGTGCCTTCTCAGGTATGGGAGAGGGCAATGTGAATACAGTGTTGCTCATACAGCCCATAGCATCATTGGCTATAAATGTTCTGACAGGAATACTTGCAGACAAAATGGAACGGAGATATGTGGTGCAGATGGGAATAGCGCTTAGCCTCATATCAGGTATGGCATTTACACTTGGAGTAGGGCATGGAGTTTCATCGGTGTTGCTGGGAATACTCTGGGGCTGCATGAATGGATTTTACTTTTCTGCGGAAGAACTGATAAATCTTATGGTCATGGAAAGTGTAGATATATCGGTCAGAGGAAGGGCGTCAGCTATGTCCACACTGTCATATGGAATAGGAGATCAGCTGGGGATATTTGCAATAAGTCTGGTTGTGGGAGCCCTTGGCATGAGATGGGCAAAATTGGTATTTCTCGTGTCGCCTCTTGTCATAGCAATGGTGGTTCTGAGAAGAAAAGAAATAGAAAAGAGAAGGAAACACGCTTAGTTGTTCAGCGTGTTTCCTTATTTTTATGTTCAACATTCAGCTTGCGGATGCTGGATTTGATCTTTCTGTATTTGAATAGTGGATACATTGCAAATGTCCACAGGGCATACACTGCGACAAGAATGGGCAGGCCTATCAGATTGCGGAGATTATTTGAGTGCCATACCGCCATGCTCAGGTATGCGACGAATATGCACAGCGCAACATCTGTGATGAGATGCAGCTTCTGATTCACGATATACATAGGATGATAACGGTCGTCAGGTGGCTGGATGTCCGATGTGGACAGGCTCTGTTCAAATTGACACAAATTGTAGTTATATATTCCTCTGGCAATCGCAAGCTCAGATATGCTGCCTGCGTACAGGTTGTGTCGGAACAGTGTTGTTACTTCATAATTATCAGAGTCAGGATTGCCGGCGTAGAATGAGAATTCGGCCATTTTCTGATAATGGGATCTCGCACGGAGAAGTATAAGTATGTTCAGAACACCGTTCAGCAAAATAAGGATCATTGTGACGGAATAGAGCATGGAAGCATTTGGCATTCTGAAATACTCCAGGTCAGGATTCACAAGCTGAAGGATCTCGGCGATCACACCTATGGATGAAAGAGTGACAATGAAAGCGGTTAGAGTAGCCCAACTGTATTTGGACGAATCCGCTACCTGATCATATATATGCCGGATGCAATCCTCACTGTAGTTTGTGAGCTTGTTGTAGCTAGTGTGTCTGAAAGAGTTCAGTCTGGAATCGTAATCCCATGAGCACATGCGCGCCACTCCGAATCTGGACGCAGGAACATGACCTGGCAGATCCGAGGAGAAGAAAGCATCATACCTTTTGTAGGTAATATGGTCATGAACCATGCTGTCGATAAGCATAACTCCACCAAATGATAAACTGACGAGAGCCACCAGAAGAGGAAAGCTGTTAAATACAAATGACACAACAATATACAGAATACTCATCATACAAAACAAAGTGATGATGACTCGTCTCCCCTGTTGTATATCATTAAAAGATCTCGAACAGTTCTGAAAATGATTATATGTAATGCTATAGGTGTTACTGTTCTCATCAAGCACGGAATGTTCAAGTATCAGGCTTAGCTCCGAATACTTCTTGTGCAATGAGAATGGAATAAATCTCAAAGCTGTCAAAATGATGGATGCACACAGCATGACAATACTGAACAGCGTCCCCTTTGTGCTTGTCGCCTCATAGGAACTGATCCAGGTAGAAGAGAAGATGGTTGCAAGCATCTGTACAGAGTAAAGGACTATCAGTGTATATGTTGCAAATGCCTGTAGCTTGTCAACCCTCCTGGCATCATTCATTAGCTTCTGAAAATGTGGGTTGTTCAGATCGGTCACGGGATGTGCAACCTTAGGCTCCTTGATATTTCTTGTTATTGCAACCTCCGATGCATATGCAGGGAAATTCACATCATCAAAAAGCGCATACAAAAGGATCGTAGCAAGATATTCTGATGGTGAGGTGCATTTGAACAAAGAGCAATAATGTGTAAGCTGGTTGTCTGTTGAGAGGACGTTACTCAGATATGACTGCAGTGAAACTATAAAATCAGAGTCCAGTGCACCTCTGGTCTCTATAAGATTGTCAAGATGAGCGCACAGCTTGTCGTAATCTATCGCATTCAGCAGAGCTCTTATAGGAAGAGGCTGCTCGTTTCCAGAAAAGTTCTTATTTGCCATGTTGGAAAAGAAAACACTCAGCTTGGTGCCTGTAGGATAGCTCTCGTCAGGATGGATGAGATAGTACAGAGGTTTCTGTGCTGAATCGGCATCCTTCTTAAGTCGTTCTATATCCGCATCTTTGAAGACGGAAAATGACATTATTTTGTCAATATCGTCATATTGATTGGGATTCTGTGAAAAGAATAATTGGCTGAAAGTATGTTTGTTGGAGTATGAAGACGTCTGTGGAACAATGGGAATGTTAAGCCCCAGATGCTCTGTGAAAAGCTCCTCCAGAGAGCATATGTGTTCCGCCGGTCTGGTACGATATTTCATCTTTTGTTTCCCCCTCATGGAAATGAAATAGGTTGGTTTAGTAAATATATGTACTAAGCACTATATGAATATATAACAAAAAATGAGCTATTTCAACATAACAAAGGATATATTTCAATAAAATAGAATAATGAATTCTCAATAAAGAAAATAGGCAATGAAACGTGCAATATAGACAATGGTATGTCTGGAGTACGGATTACATTGCCTGAAAGTCATATTACTTCAGACTCTATAATATCAGGTAATAATTGATAAAGATCATTTATTTCTTTAAATTGATATGCAATGAGGCGGAGAACCGCATAGATAAATGAGGGGGAGAAAATTCAATATGACAATAGGCGTATGCGATGTAAATCCAGACGAGACGCAGAGAACAGTATATTTCCTGCGCTCTCAAATTAAAAACAACATTATTGATAACGAAAATGTGAGATTTGTTTCATATAACCTTGATTCAGTAATGCTGGATATCGACTATCAGAAGTTCGACTGTGACATCTTTATAACGGAGCTTCTGTATCCAAATGGCAAGAATGGTGTAAAACTGGCAAAAAGGATCAATGCCGTAGCCCCATCTTGCAAGATTCTTTTTTATGCAAACAAAATCCCTGAAGAACTGGACATATACGAGGCGAATCATGTGAATTGTATGCTTAAAGGCAGGCATGATGCAAGACTTGTGACATTCATGAATGATCTTGTGGAGAAGATGAGCAATGATGACAAGAAGCAATTCATCAAAATCCGATATGACAGGAACGTAAATATCCTTGATTGCCGCGACATAATGTACATCAAAATAGAGAACAGAGTCACGATATATTACACAAATAAAAAAAATGACCAGCGTGATGGCAAATATTACGAATACAGACCTCTCAGCGAGATCATGAAAGACCTCCCAGATAATTTTGTGAGATGCTCAGCCGCTGCGGTGGTTAACAGGGACTATATCAGTAATTATAATCACCAGACAGTTACGATGGTTGATGGGGAGGAGATAAAGATTGGTAGACGGTATGGAGATGTTAATGCAAATAGAAAGGAGAAAGTAGTTCAATGAAAAAAAGAGAAATAAGAAAGTTTATTGTGATGATTATGGGCATAATACTGCTGGTTTCAGAGGTTCAGTTGTTTAGTGGTGATAATGTATATGCCAGTACAAAAACAAGTAGGTACGAGCAGCTATATGTGCCGTCATATGCGGCAATGAGTGGGAAGATGCTGTATTACGCAGTGGGATCAGGGGCTCAAGGAGGGCGGTTGTATATGTACAATACATCTACAAAACGTCAGAAAAAAATATCTGATTTGCGCTGTACGGATCTGACAATTACAAAAAAAAATATATATTGCACTGTAAATAAATATATTGGTTCCGATGCCCGTAACAGGTATGTATATAGAATGTCAAAGGATGGTAAGAAGACGAAAGTCCTTGCGGAAGGCTATAGCCCTGTTGTTGTCGGAAAGTATATTTATTATATAGGTGTTAAGAAAGGCTCTGCTCCGTGGAATGCAAACGTTAAGGTTGAATATGGCTCTACGGGCATATATAGAATGGATTCCAACGGAAGAAACAAGAAGTGCATTTATCGATTCAGTGGGAAGGTTTCAACAGATAAGCTCATTGCTGGAAAAAATCGGGTCATATTTACTGGAAGTAATTCTGTCACATATGCAATAGGAACAAACGGAAAGATGACTCGCGCGAGTATTTCAACTTCAAAAAACAGAATTAGTACATTTACATGGCTTACAAGTTCAACAATTAATAAACTTCCGATATCAAATAATAAATATGGTTACATATATAAGATACAGGGAGCCGCACTTGTCAGGTGTAAAGGAACAAGTCGTAGAACCATATTTAAAGTCCCTGCACAGTATGTTAGAAATGGTGGAATAAATTATGTAATAGATTGTGGAGATTATCTGTTTGTTGTTTCGGGTTACACATATGCGTTCGTTGTTAGTAAGAGTGGAGCGGGCGTAAAAAATGTTGCAGCAGCTTTGATTGGATATTGATGTTGTTATTACGGAGTTTGCCGAAAAAAACAAAATACAGACATGGCAAAACGACATACAGACATGCAAAAACGTGGAGATATATAGTATATGATATAATTTCACAAGAGATGGAGGGGATTAGAATGATAACATATAAGGTATATTCCGACATAGGAAACAGGGAGAAAAACGAGGATTCCGTTGGAAATTTCCATGTAAATCAGAGAGATATATTTGTATTGGCTGATGGACTCGGCGGTCATGGACGTGGTGAAGTTGCTTCTTCAAAGGCGATAGAAACAGCCAGAGATCTTACACAATTAGTTGGAGACAGTAACGCTGATCTTTTGTCAGATATATTTGAAGAAGCTCAAAAACGAGTAATGAATATTCAAGAGGGTACATTCGCAAATGGCATGAAAACGACTCTTGTTGCGTTAGATATATGTCGCGATCAGATCAAATGGGCCCATATAGGCGATTCACGTCTATATTATTTTCAAAATTGTAAGTTGGTTGAAAGAACTTTGGATCATAGCGTTCCTCAGATGTTGGTTCTGGCGCGCAAGCTAAAGGAGAAAAAAATCAGAGGGCATGAAGACCGGAATAAATTGCTGAGGGTTATAGGTAGTCCATGGGAGACTAAAAAGTATGATTGTTCTGAGATTATAAATAAAAATGGATTTCAGGCATTTCTTTTGTGTTCAGATGGGTTTTGGGAATTGATAGATGAAAAAGCAATGACTAAGACTTTGAAGAAATCAAACAGTGTTGATGAGTGGTTGGATGCAATGGTTGAGATAGTAAGGCAAAACGGTAAGTGTACGGATATGGATAACAATTCGGCGATTGCCGTTTGGGTTAAGTAGGTAAATATTGTTGGAGGATATATTGAATGCAGAGAAGATGTCTAAATTGTTTTAATTTATTTGACATAGTATATAGCGATAAGGAAGAGAGAGAGGTCTGTCCATACTGTGGATATTGCGAGGGAACACCACCTAAAGAATTATATCATTTATATCCGGGAGTTGGCTTATACAATAACAGGTATGTGATAGGTACATGTATAGGATTTGGCGGATTTGGTATTACATATAAGGCTTGGGATAATGTACTTGAGACGGTTGTGGCTGTAAAAGAGTATTATCCAACTGGTCTTGTGCAAAGGGTTCCAGGAAAGCCACAGGTAATTATTTATACTGGTGAAAGTAAAGAAGAGTATATGCAGGGATTGGAAAGATTCTTGGATGAAGCAAAAAATATGGCGAAATTTGTCGATAATCCAAATATTGTTCATGTTGATGCTTTTTTTGAGGAAAATAATACTGCGTATCTTGTTATGGAATATTTGCCAGGAATGACTTTGAAGAGTTATTTAAAGTCAAAGGGAGGTCGTATAGGCTGTGAAGAGGTTATACCTATAGCTGATGCGGTAATAACAGCTCTCAAGGAGATACATGCTGGCGGAATAATACACAGAGATATCAGTCCTGACAACATAATGTTGTGCAACGATGGGCGGATTAAGCTCCTAGATTTTGGCGCTGCAAGATTTTCAGATGCTGATCAGGAAAGAACCAGATCTATTATTTTGAAACCTGGATTTGCTCCACCAGAGCAGTATCAGGCAAAAAGTAAGCAGGGACCATGGACAGATATATATGCGTTATGTGCAACTGTATATCGCGCAATAACAGGAGTATTACCGGACGAATCTGTTAATAGAGTTATAGAGGATACAGTACAATCTCCAATTCAGATATACAGTGATATTCCTGAAAGAATAAGTAATACTGTTATGAAGGGAATGTCAATATATCCTGAAATACGATTTTCAAATGTAGACGAATTAAAAAAGGCTCTTGATGGAGAAAAGAAAGTTATGGAGCCAAAGAAAGAACTTCGTGTACGCAGAATGAAGCGAACGATAACAGTAGGAATTGCACTTCTTATCGTCGTGTCAATGTCACTTTATGTGTACAACATGTATAAAAATAAAAAAGCTGATGTGGTTATGAATTCTGCTGATATATCGATCTGGATTGCAGTGGATGATCAAATGAATGAAGATGGCGCAAAGGCAATGATGGATAGTGGAATAGAAGCATTCACAAGTAGTCAAGAGAAGGTAAATGTTAATTATAAATTTATACCAGAAGATCAATATGGCAGTGAATTATTAAAAGCATACGAGAATGGAGAGATGCCTACAATATTCCAGGCTCAATATGCAACAAAAGAGATTATGGAGGATGCGGCCAGCGTAGATAAAGTTTATGAATATATGGAAAAGTCGGGATCTGACGATTGCTATCTGTTAGAAAATTATAAAAATTCTATTGAAGAAAGCAAAAAAATTCCATTAAGCTTTGAGGCACCTATAGTATATGTAAAAAGAAGCTCAGAAGTTAAGAATATAGATAATCTGACTATAAGCGACTACAAGCAGATAGAAAGCATGAGTGATGATAGTTTCTATATATCAGAATCTGCGGAAGATATGCTTCTGAGTTCGCTGAATAGTGATGAGAATAGTCAGAATATTGATGATAAAAGAAAAAAAGAATGGAAAAAATTAGGTGGAAGTGAAATATATAAGCAGTTTTTATCTGACGATAAATTATTATATTATTTCGGTTCAACGGAGGACTATAAATTTGTAAATGACAGTTGGGCTGGAAGATATAAGATCGTGAAGATAGAAAGTGATTCAGTTTATGTAGAACCAACTAATGAATTGTCGATAAGTGGAACAACCAGTGATGATGAGAGCAGAGCGGCTTCTTTGTTAATAAGCTATATGTTAAAACAGGGAGCTCAGGAAGCGTTGTTCTTAGGAACATCTTATAGCGATAATGGTGTGGATAAATTGCAGAAAATTGAAGGATTACCAGTTAATAAATCTGCGTTGAAGTCATATACGGATACTAATACTGAATTACAGATTATAGATTCTTACACAGATAACATGAAGATAAAACAGCAGTAAAGTGGGAAGGAGAATATACAGATGCCTGAAAGAATATGTATGGGATGTATGGAAAAATACAATGACAAATACAGTATATGTCCGTATTGCGGTTATAATTCCGAATCTTCAGCTCAGGAGCCATATCATTTAACTCCAGGAACTGTTATTGGAGGAAAATATATTGTTGGTAAAGCAATAGGGTATGGAGGATTTTCTGTAACATATATAGGCTATGATTACAGTATTGATAAAAAGGTAGCGATAAAAGAGTATATGCCTTCTGAGTTTGCAACAAGATCTCCAGGATCTTCACAGGTTGTAATTTTCACAGGTGATAGAGAAGAACAATTCCGTGGAGGAATAGAAAAATTTGTTGATGAAGCAAAACGATTGGCAAAATTTCGTGGAACTCCGGGAGTAACAGATGTTTATGACGTGTTGGTAGAGAATAATACTGCATATATAGTGATGGAATTCCTTGAGGGAGAGACACTCAAAGAGTATCTGGAAAAAAACGGAAAGATTTCACCTGATGAAGCGATAGAAATGATGCTTCCTATAATAAGAACGTTAAAGACGGTAAATGCTCAGGGAATCTTACATAGAGATATTGCACCAGATAACATTTTTATGACCAATAATGGTGAAGTAAAACTCATTGATTTTGGCGCTGCAAGACAGGCTACATCTACAAATCATAGCAAGAGTTTATCTGTAATAGTGAAGCCGGGATATGCACCACCAGAGCAATATAGAAGTAGGGGAGATCAGGGTTCCTGGACAGATGTATATGGATGCGGTGCCGTGTTATATAAGATGATAACTGGAGTTACCCCTGAAGATTCGATGGATCGAGATGCGAAGGATTCACTGAAAGATATATCAAAATTTAATATAGATATTACGACTAATCAGGAAAATGCAATTATGAATGCTCTGAATCTGGAGATAGAGGATAGAACACCAGATATGGAGAGATTGGAATATGAGCTTACTACGGATGAAGAAGTTGCAAGAATAAAGGCTAAAAAGAAGAAAATGGATTTTGGACGTTGGCCATTATGGTTAAAGATATCGGTGCCTGCAGCGGCTGTTTTACTATTGACGCTGGGAACTTTATTGGTCACAGGCGTGATAAATTGGAAGATGTTTATACCGGGGGCGACATCTAAAGTCAGGGTGCCTAATGTTGTAAATCAAACGCTCAATGATGCAGAGATAATGATTCAAGAAAAGGATATGCTGATTCAGATAGTTGATCAGGTTGAATCTGATACGATTCCTAAAGGTGCGGTTTTGTCACAAAACATTCCTTATGGTACGGAAGTCAAAGGGGGAATGGTGTTAGAGGTTACAATATCTGGAGGCGTAGGACAGGTGTATATGCCTGATGTTGTTGGTTTATCTAAAGAAAAAGCTGAACAGGAATTGAAGGATCTGGGTTTGTTTGTAAAAACAGATACGGCTGAGAGCGAAATAAAGAAGGAATATATTTGCGCACAGCAGTACAAGTATGGCGAGGCTGTAGATAAAGGTTCAGAGGTTAACCTTACGGTGTCATTGGGTAAAAAAGAGTATGACAATTCGAAGAAAACAGAAGTGCCGAATGTTGTAGGTGAAAAATGGGATGATGCAAGAAAAATGGCATCTGATAAAAGAATATACATATATAAATCAGATATAAAGAACAGTGATACTGTTGAGAAAGATATAGTTATGAAACAGTCTTTGAAAGCTAAGTCAAAGGTGGAAGAAGGTTCTGACTTAGGCGTTGATGTGAGCCTCGGAATAAATACAACGCATGTTCCAGAGGTTGTATATAAGAGCTTTGATGAAGCTTCAAAACTTATGAATGACAGTAAGATAAAAATAGAGGTTACATACCAGAAGAGTGATGTGGTAGCTAAAGATCATGTAATATCCCAGAGCGTTGAGGCGGGAACAGAGGTGAAAGTATGGTCTACAGTATCGCTGTGTATAAGTGAGGGCAGTGATAAGATTGATGCTGCACCTAGATATGAAGATACTGATAAGAAGAATACAACATCAGAGCAAACAAAAACAACAGAGAAGACAACGGAGAAAAAATCAGAGAGTAAGAAGGAAGATAAGAACACTGAGGACAAAAAAACAGAACATGCTACAGAAGAACAGCGCACAGAGAATAAGACAGAAAGAACAACTGAGAATGTAAAACCATCAAAAGATGATTCTATGGTAGATGTGCCTAGTCTGGTTGGAATGTCTTTGCAACAGGCTGAAGCAATGCTGGAAAGTAATGAATTAAGTGTTGGAAGTGTGGAATATAGATCTTCCTCATCATCTAGTACAGGAATAGTTTTGGATCAGGGTATTGGTTCAAATCAGAAGGTAAAAAAAGGAACTCAGATATCATTGATAGTTTGTTCGAATGATACTGTGACAATGTATAGATATAGAGATGTGCAGGATTATGATATAAAAAAGACTAACAGTAACAGCACACCAAGTGGTTATACATATTACAAAACTGAAGAAAGTCAGTCTTATGGGAACTGGGGAGGATGGACCGAATGGAGTTCAAACTACGCACAATCCAGTGATACATGTAATGTAGAAGCGAAAGATGGCGCTGTGTTTGGACGATATGATACATACAGGGCCGATGGTTCTTATGAAAGAACTGATGATAAATGGCAGAATTCAGGATCTATAAGGAGGGATTATTACCTTCCGTGGGATGAAGTATCACGTGCAAATCCGTTTCAGTGGGCAGGCAGTTCGACGGAAAGATGGGTATTTAACAGTAATGGAGAAATTAATTACAGAAATGTTTCAGGTACTGGAGATTGGTCGTGGACGGGTACGGTCTACAGATATCAGACCCGGTCTGTGAATAAGGTATATACATACTGGTACAGAAAACCAATTTATGGTTCGTGGTCTGAGTGGAGCACATCTAGAGTTAGTGAATCCTCAACAAGACAGGTTGAGACAAAACAAGATTATGTATATGAACAATACTAGGAAGTAACAGGAGGCAGTATGGTATGGCGGAACAATTATGTATGGGATGTATGAATAAGTTTGATGAAAATGATAGCGTATGTCCATATTGTGGATATAGGGTGGATACTCCGCCCGCAGAGCCATATCATTTAGCTCCGGGAGTAATACTTGGCGGGAAGTATATTGTAGGGAAAACCATAGGATATGGTGGATTTTCGGTTACATATCTGGCATATGATTATAGTCTTGAGAAGAAAATAGCTATTAAGGAATATCTGCCATCTGAATTTGCAACAAGGGCTGTTGGCTCATCAACGATATCTATCTTTAGTGGAGATAGGACTGACCAGTTTAACGGAGGAATAGAAAAGTTTATTGATGAGGCAAAGAGGCTTGCAAAATTTAAGGGAACAACAGGAATAACAGATGTGTATGATGTGTTCCGTGAAAATAATACAGCATATATTGCTATGGAATATCTGGAGGGACAAACGTTAAAAGAATTCCTCCTAGATAACGGTAAAATAGATTATCAAAAAGCTGTTGATATGATGATACCTATAATAAGGACTTTGAAGAAGGTTCATGAAAAAGGGATATTACACAGAGATATAGCTCCAGATAATATTTTCATAACTTCAAATGGAGAGGTAAAGCTTATTGATTTTGGCGCTGCAAGACAGGCGACATCAACAAATCACAGCAAAAGCCTGTCGGTTATAGTTAAACCGGGATATGCGCCTCCAGAACAGTATAGAAGCCGTGGAGAACAGGGACCGTGGACAGATGTATATGGTTGTGGTGCAACTTTGTACAAAATGATAACTGGCGTAACTCCGGACGATTCAATGGAGAGATGTTCTAAAGATACACTGGAATTACCATCAAAGTATGCAGGGGACATATCAGAGAATGTTGAGAATGCTATATTGAATGCTTTAAACATAGAAATCGATGACAGAACTCCGGATATGGAAAGACTGGAATATGAACTTACGACAACGGATGTTGTACACAAAAATCGTGTAACATCAAAATCTAGAGATCTTGGAAGATGGCCAACATGGTTGAAAGCAGTGATATCAGCATCAATATTAGCTGTACTGGCAGTTGGAACCTTACTGGTAACTGGTGTAATAAATTGGGATTCATTGATTCCTTCGGATGATAGATCAGATGCAAGAGTGCCAAATGTTATAAATCTTACAGTTGATGATGCTGAGAAAATATTAGCCTCTGAAAATATAGATATGAAAATTGTTGATAAGCAGGAGTCGGAAGATATACCTAAAGACTCAGTATTATCACAAAATATAAGCGGTGGAAGTCAGGTACAGAATGGTATGACAGTAGAAATAGTTGTATCGAGTGGAAAAGGACAGGTGTATATGCCTGATTTCACTGGAATAGGACAGGCTGAAGCAGTAGAACAAGTTGAAAAGATGGGGCTGCATGCGAAGATTGAAACACAAGAAAGTGAAATAGCTCGGGATTATATATGTGACCAACAATATAAAGAAGGAGAAAAAGTAGATAAAGGCTCAGAGATATTATTGAAAGTATCTATTGGCAATAGCGGTTATGATGAGAGCGTAGAAACTACAATTCCAGATGTTGTTGGTGAAACATGGGAGAATGCAAGAAAGTGTGCAAGAGAGAAAAAGATATACATATATAAGGAAGAAACGCTTAATGACAGCAAGGTTGCTCAGGGAAACGTGATAAAGCAGAATCATAAGTCTGGAGAAAAAGAAAAACAGGGGTTTGTGTTGGGGGTAAAAGTTTCTCTTGGTGTAAAAATGACTCATGTTCCTGATGTAGTTTATAAGAGCCTTGAAGATGCCCGGAAACTTATGGATGAGAGTAATCTTCAGATAGAGGTCGAATATGAACAGAGTGATAAGGTTGAGAAGGATCATGTAATATCGCAAAGTATAAAACCAGATACGGAGGTTGAGGAAAAAACAATTATAAAACTTGTGGTGAGTAAAGGCAATGATTTTGAAGATAATTCAGAAGCAACTAGTGATACAGAAGAAACAACAGAAATTACTACAGAGGATACACCTACGACAGCCCAGGAGACTACTACTGAAGAAGAAACGACAGAAGAACCAGAACCAGATGATGAACCGACAAAAGCAATCGTCCCAGATTTATCTGGATGTAGTGAAGATTCTGCTATATCGATGTTGTATGATGCGGGGCTTTCAGTTGGAAGCATAGAGTACAGGTCTGATCCTAATTCATATGATGGTGCTGTTTTAAGTCAAGGTGTTTCTGCATATTCCGAGGTCGATTATGGAACATCGGTTTCACTGATAATTTGTAATAATGAAAAAGATGAGAGCGGAAATTATATTTGCCCAGAATACTAACAGTAGAGGATAAAAATGGAGAATGTTAAGAAAATCAATTCAAGACAGCAGGTTCTAAATCATGTTCCACAGGATGGAGGTGCGATTATCGGTGTCAGAGGGTATCTGGCAGGGGTTATTATTGCTGTGAATTATGGAAATATCATAACTATAGGCAGGGATCCGGGAACATGTAATCTGATCATGGAGGGAGATTTCATCAGTCGTACACATTGCAGATTAAGCTACAACAATGGTACTGGTTTGTACACAATAGAAGACCGATCAACAAATGGAATAATCCTTCCGGATGGTCAAATAACAAAAAAAGGACAGGTTGTTTCAGTTGCTGGTGGAACACATATATGTATCGGAACATATAGTGAAGAACTTTTATTACGATAAAATTTGAGAAATGGAGAGTGGATGAGATGAGTGAAAGCTGTCTATTCAGATATTTAAAAAAAATAGGCCTGAGCGTGCTGATAACGATGGCCTTTGTTATGAATGGTCTAATAGGTTCGGTCATAACTGCGTACGCTGAAAACACTGTGGTTAGTGAAAGCAATGAAGATATAACGGACGATGGTGGCGTAAATTATTACATTTTTTGGGATTTTAAAAGATCAATATATCTGGACGAGTATGATGCAAGAAATGACTCAGGAAAAAACCTGGAATATGTTGGAACTCTAATTAGTGATTTTGCAGAGAGAAGCGGAGATCTGACAAGAAATATAGAGGTGTATTATATAACATCTTCTGAAGCTGAAAAGAAAACCGGAGATTTTACGACCATAAAGAACAATACAGGAGTGGTAAATCTGTCGGATGTCATCAGCCAGTCTCGTAATACTAATGATTTTGTGGATTCTGAAAATAGGGATCCTGATGAATTTAATAACGAATTGTATGCTGTATTGGAGAATAAAGAAAATACTGACAATACAAATGTGTATATATTGCTAACCGATGGTCAGGAAAAGTTACAAAAGAAAAGTAAGGAGCTTTTAAATGAAAGTAATAGTTTAGTGTATTGGGTCGATATATCCAGATATAAGGCTACTCCGGACACTACACGTAAAAGATATGATTCGATGAAGGGGATAGACAACTTCTTTAAAGAGGATTGTATTGATGCGGCACCATTGGATGAAGCTGCTGATGATGTGCTCCTAAATATAGAGACAGATGTAGCAGGAAGATTAAATATTGGTTATTCAATTAATAACGAGGAATCAATAACAGAAAATAGTACAACATCTGGCAATTGGACGGGATATGCAACAACAGAAGTCGTTGAGGTAACATCAGTAGAATTATATGGTGTTGCAACCCCTACAGATGGCGGCGATGGAAGTAATAACGATGGATTTATCAATAAGCTTAAGTCATGGTGGACGAATGGAATAGTTGGAAAGCTGATAATTATATTTTCAGCTTTAGTTGTGGTTGTTGTTATTACTTTAGTGATTATTTTGACTGTTAATCATAGGCAGAAGAAAAAACGCAAAATAGATCGACACAGAAAAAATGCACAAATAACAAATAATAATGATGTAGGCATGGATAATGGACATAACTACAATAATTCGATGGATGTACAGATAGAGGTTATAGGAAGAAAGCCTGATGTGAAAAATGTTCATATAAATGGAAGTGCATTTATAGGCAGGGCAAACACCTGTGACGTTTTTATCAATGAAGTTACAGTTTCAAGACAGCATATTGTATTGGAATGTAAAAATGGAGAGTTATTCGTTCAGCCGTTGATGACTGCGACAAACAGTACAAAATTAAATGGTAAGCAGATAACTGACAGACATCAGTTGTTTTCGGGAGATAGACTGATGATCGGTGCAGTAGGAATTATAGTAAGGTGGTGATATGAATGAATATTACATATGCATTGGGTAAAGGAACATATTTATCAAATCGCTATCGTATAGATGAAATTATTGGTCAAGGTGGATTTGGAATAACTTATGTGGCATATGACGAAGCAGAAGGCAAAAAGTGCGCTGTGAAGGAATATTTCCCGAGGGATAGCGCCGTAAGATTATCAAATGGAAAAGAAGTAAAAACAGTATCGGATGAGAAAATAGAAATTTTTAATCATGGCCTTACGAGATTCATGGAAGAGGCAGATGTTCTATGGAAGCTCCAAGGCGTTGAATCTGTTGTATCAGTGTATGACAGGTTTAAAGAAAATGGCACCGGATACTATGTGATGGAATATGTTGACGGAGTTACATTAAAAAAACTTGTTAGGGAAAATGGTAAATTAAAGTTTAAATATGTAAACAAAATTTTATTTGATGTCGGAACTGCGCTTATTCAGGTTCACGCATTGAATATATTCCATAGAGATATAAAGCCAGACAATATTATGGTGGATAGCACCGGTGTAATAAAGCTCATTGATTTTGGAAATGCCAAAAATATAAAAAGACAATCTGGTAATGAACAATTGTCAGTGATGCTTACTCCTGGATTTGCTCCTTTTGAGCAGTATTCATCAAAGTCTGAGCAGGGTACATTTACTGATGTGTATTCACTTGCAGCGACCGTATACTATCTTCTTACGGGAAAGATGTTATTAAACCCTAATGAAAGACTGCTATCCAGTGAAGATATAGTTCTGAATGATGAGGACATTCCAGAGTATGTAACTGATGCTTTATATAAAGCGTTGAGAGTAAATTATAAAGAACGAACACAGACTATTTATGAATTTTTATCAGATATGAGGCTGATAAATGAGACCGTATATTCTCATGATGATAACCAAAATGCGGATATCTTAAAAAAGAATAATGAGAATAAGGCCAATGGAATACATGCGGTTACGGATAACCTTATTTCTGCAACACATGGACGAATTCCGCATCCATACATAGTTATTATTTCTGGAGACAATGAAGGTACTACCATTGATATACCTCTGGACAGAGGAGTAATTGTTGGCCGAACCAAGAATTATGCCCAGATTATATTCAAACAGGATGAATTTATAAGTAAAAAGCACTGTGAGGTATACTACGACAGCCTAGAAGATTTGATATACATTACGGATTTATCTACGAATGGAACATGGGTTAATGGGTACAAGCTTAACCCAAACCAAGTATATTCTGTAGATAAAGGAAGTGTGGTAACACTGGCAAATCAGAAATGTTCTTTTAAGGTAGGAGTGACATATTTATGAGAGAAGAAGCAGCAAGACAAAATGAAGTTACAACAGTCAGACTTACTGAAGAAATAAACTGGGAAAGTATAGATCGTAAAGAAAATGCATTGCATATCGAAATCGGACAGTCATCAATAATAGGAACAAGAAGTTATCAACAGGATGCTTTATTTGTAGCAAAGTATGAAAATGGAATGACTTTAGCTGTAATTTGCGATGGTATGGGTGGTTTGAACGGTGGTGAATTGGCAAGCAATACAGCGGTGAAAATGTTAGTGAATGATTTTAAGTCAGTGAATGATTTTAGTGAGGTTCCAATATTCTTAGAGAGGGAAGTTGTACGTCTCGATGAGTGTGTAGCAGATCTCGAGGATGAGTATGGAAATGCATTGGGAGGCGGTTGTACTTTAGTGTGCGTTGTTACAAAAGGGAATGGTATGTATTTCATATCAGCAGGTGACAGCAGAATTTATATAGTGAGAGACAATGATATACAAGCAATAAACAGAGATCATAATTTCAGACTGCAGTTGGATACAATGCTGAGAAATGGACAGATAACCGAGAAAGAGTACGAGATGCAGGAGAATCAGGCCGAAGCACTTATAAGTTATTTAGGAATGGGCAATATCTCGTTGACGGATAGTAACACTGAGCCATTTTATCTGGAAGAAAATGATCTGATACTATTGTGCAGCGATGGTCTTTATAAGAGACTTAGCAACGAACAGATATTAGATATTGTTTTGGATAATCAGAATAGTATGCAGGTGATAGCTGAACGATTAAATAAGGTTGTTATGCAGCTTACACAGAGAAATCAAGATAATACGTCGGTAATTCTGCTTAGATATGGCAGATAAAGGGCAGAAAGATGCCGTCATAAATATACAATCAAGAGGAGGACAAATTTATGAATTTAACAAGATGTGCGAAAGGTCATTACTATGATATGGACAAGTTTTCAATGTGTCCACATTGTGCAAGTGCAAATGAAGGTATGGGACAGACAATGAGATATACTCAGCCGGTAAATGATTCTGCATTTTCAGGTGGAACATCACTTTCCAGTAATGCGACTGATGATACTGTAAATTATACAGATGCCGATACATCATTCACAGACATGATAAATGATGCAAAAAACAAGCCGGAAAAAGATGATGATGATTCAGTGACAATAGGTTTCGGTGGAAGTTCGGGAAAATCAGAAGTTGTAGGATGGGTTGTATGCATTGAGGGAAGTGATAAAGGAACTGGATTCCCATTAAAGACAGGAAGAAACTTTATAGGTAGAAATGCAAATCAGGATATAGTTCTTGCAAAGGATAGAACAGTATCAAGAGATAAGCATGCGATAATCGTATATGAGCCAAGACAGAGAAAGTTTATTGTTCAGCCTGGAGATTCCAGGGGCCTGTTCTACTTAAATGATGAGGTCGTTTTGGGATCAAAAGAACTCAATGCATATGATGTAATACTTGTGGGCGAGACAAAGCTGGCGTTTATACCTTTCTGTGGAAAGAAGTTTAGCTGGGATGATGGATTACAGAGTGAGGAGGAGTAAATATGTATACTGGTAAAATTACATTTATTCAGGGAGAATTACAGGGAAGTAGTATAGATCTTCAGCCTGGTAAGCAGCAGGTTCTGGGACGAAATGGAGCGAATTGTAATATTTTCTTCCAGTCTGACAGAGTAAGCAGGGTTCATTGTGCAATAACATTTGACGAAAATACAGGACGGCTGAGTTTACTAAATTATTCAACATCGGGAACAACAGTAAATGGTAATGAGTTGGGACCACAGCAGACAGTAAATATAGATAATGGAGCAAAAGTTAAGCTTGGTCATTCAGACAATGTGTTTACGTTTTCTGCACAGCTTGTAAATACGAATGTCAGTACACCTAAGAGGACGGGAGTTATCAAAAGATTGTCTAAAAAGTACACACCTCGACCAGATAATGGTGCATCTATATTTGAAGATTATCTGGTAGAAGATGATGAAAAAGAAGTGCTTACATTGTCTAATGATCGTGTACTCAATTTCTTTACTGGAAAAGGTTTGCTTAAGAATAAGGCAGTGCTTACAAATAGAAGATTATACATAAATGAGCATAAAGGAATTATATCATATGCATATTCAAGAGATGTAGTAGAGCTTGATGAGGTTACAGGCACATCGATAGTGAAGAGAAATCCTATATGGAGTCTGGTTATGGCGGGAGTTTGGCTTGTTGTAGGTATTATTTCAATGTCGATTACAGGTGTTGCTGCTACATTTTTGCCATTCCTTGCGCTGACACTTATACAGGCGTATACATACTTAAAACTGTGGGGAAATTGGTTTGTTGTTCATTTCCCAGGAGGAAAATATACCTTCTCGATTAAAAATATTTCATTGTATGAAGTAGCAGAATTTCAGAGAGCAATATGCGCTTTGAAGAGAAAAGAATTGAAATATAGCGATATGTAGGCAATTGGTGTAAGAGGAGAGTATATATGGCGAATAATAATGCAAAAATAAAATTTTTATCCGGGCAGTATGCCGGATCAGAAATCGAATTGACACCGTTTACAGCAATAGTGTTGGGAAGAAATCCCGCGGTATCAAATTTTGTGTTCAGTAATGAAAATATAAGTAGAAAGCACTGCTCGATACAATACAATCCAAATGACAGAAGATTTGCTGTGAGCGACTATTCTTCATCAGGCACATACATAAATAATGTGAAGAGAATGCAGCAGGGGAGCGTGGAGTATCTGAATGGAGGAGACACTATTAAGTTAGGGCGTACTGATGAGATAATCCAGCTTATCGCACCTCAGAGATTTGAAAATGAACGAGGGGCGAGTGATCAGGATATTTATGATGATGACGACGATGACAGAGCAACTCAGAAGATGTCGGCCGCTCAGCCGCAGTTAACAGTGAGAGGTGGTTCTGGAGATAGCTATAACACTGGAAATAGCGGAGCGTTTGTGCAGAACCAGGTCAATAATAATCAATATAATGTACAGCCTGCACAGAAAGTGGCGTGTACATTGGGAACAATTGGTTTGATTTTTGCGGGCGCAGCGTTTTTGGTATGTCTTATATCACTTATTTATATCTTGGCTACAGATGCACAACATTTTGCACCAGCATGTGTAGTTTATATAAATAATTGGGGTGGCTCATTTGAATTCATTGCAGTATTTGCCTTTGTCGGTTTAATACTTGGAATAGTTCAATTATCAAAAAATGTTACAAAGGATGCCAAAATAAAAAATATAGGAACGGTTGCTATTGTGTTGGCTGTAGTTGCAATGTTGTTGTTCAGCTATATTTATATGTCTGCTGCATCATGCCCGAAGAGAGAACTTATCGAGTATGGAATTGGACAGGCTGGAGAATCTTTAGATGATATGCTGAATGAGTTGTTTCAGTAAATAATAAAAGATAAAGATATGAGGTGATGGTGACATGAATTGGATTAGAAGGATTTTTATTGTTAGTGCGGTTTTTGTTGTTGGTGGTATGGCGTCATTGATCAATGTTCATGCAGAAACATACGGTGACTATGAATATGAGATAAATGCTGATGGGAAAACGGTCACCATCACCAAGTATATGAAAGAAGATGAGTATGATCCGGAAACGGGATGGACAATTGTGGATAACAATCCTTTGTACATACCAGCATCTATTGAGGGGAGAAAGGTTACCATAATAGGTGAAGAATCGTTCAAAGGGATTCTTGGCAATTCCAATATTGTAATTCCTAATGGTGTAGAACAGATTGGCTTAAGTGCTTTTGAGGGAATGTACAATTTAACGAGTGTTTCATTACCAAATACTTTGAAAGTGATAGGGCAAACAGCGTTTTTTGATTGTATGGATCTTTCTGTAATAACTTTGCCGGATAGTCTTGAGGAAATAGGCGACAACGCATTTGGATATACAAACATATCATCTGTATGGATACCAGAAAATGTAAGAAAACTAAATGGTAGTGTTTTTGAAAAAAGTACACCTGAGGAATTCGGTTCATCAAATTTAATACCTGTTACGGTGAGTGTTTCGTCGAAAAATAAATTTTTGGACAGCAGAGATAATTGTAATGGAATTATAGAGACTGCAACGGGAACATTGTTATGGGGAAATTCAAAAACGGTAATACCATCAGGCGTAAAAATAATAGGTGAATATGCTTTTTCTGGGGCTGAGTTTAAACAATTTGTTGTACCATCAAATGTGACAGAAATTGGGCGAGGTGCATTTTCAGGGTGCAGTTATCTTGAACAAATATATATGAGTGATAATGTGATATCAATAGGGGATAGTGCATTTACAAGATGTTCTTCGTTAACATATATAAGCTTTTCAAAGAATATAAAGAATCTGGGGGAGTATGCATTTTCAGAATGTTCATCGCTTAGTGAGATAACACTTCCTGATAGTATAACATCGCTTGGATGTAGTGTTTTTGAGTGGTGCGAAAATCTGCAGAGGATATATCTACCAGAAAATATAACTGTTTTGCCAGATTATATGTTTGTATCGTGTCATAATATTACAGAAATCAATATACCTTCGAAGGTTACGACTATCGGAGAATGCGCATTTGGTTTTTGTGTTAAACTTAATAAGATTGTTTTACCAGACAGCTTAAAAAAGATTGGTAAAGAGGCATTTGAGGAAACAGATATTACAGCTATAACAATACCAAGAAATGTACAGGACATAGGAACTGGAATAGTAGCTGATTGTGATAAGTTGACAAAAATAGTAGTTAATAGTGGAAATAAATATTATGACAGTAGAAATAATTGTAATGCAATAATTGATAAAGAAGAAAAGACTTTGATTGCTGGATGCAGAAGTACGATCATACCAAGTGATATTAAGATAATTGGTGAATATGCGTTTTATTATTGTGAAGGACTTAGCAGTATAACTATACCAGAAAACATAGAATCAATTTATGATAATGCATTTGGATATTGTATAAATTTGAAAAAGATAGTTATCAAGTCAAAAGACACATATTTATATGATTATACATTTAGTGAGTGCAATAATGATCTTGTTATTTTCTGCTACGAAAATTCAGAAGCACTGTTTTATGCAAAAAGTAACGGATTAAACTACAGTATAATGAAAATTGAAAAAATTGATTTGGGTAAAACTACATCAAAGACCAGAGTAACAGGCATAGTTAATAAAGTTTATAATGGCAAAATGCAGACACAACCAGGTCTCATTGTAAAAGTAAACGGGAAAAAATTAGTTCTAAATAAGGACTATTCAGTTAGATATTTAAATAATAAGAATATTGGACATGCAAGTATAACAATTACAGGTAAAGGCAATTATAGTGGAAGTTTAACAAAAAAATTTGATATTATGTTGCCTGTTGGAAAAACGATATCTGTTGGAAATTTAAAATATAGAGTTACTAATGCCTCTATAAATGGAAAAGGTCAGGTTTCTGTTATAGGATCGACCTACAAAAAAAATTCACGTAAGTTGAAAACTGTAAATATTGGAAGCAGTATAGTTGTAGGTAATATGAAATACAATATTACTTCAATAGAAAAAAATGCTTTTAAAGGGTGCAAATATCTGTCTAGTGTAAATATTGGATCTGGAGTCAAAGTGATAGGTGCATCTGCTTTTGAAAAATGTGTAAGGTTGAATAAGGTTACAATCAAAACAATGTATTTAAAATCTGTTGGGAAAAAAGCATTTTCGTCAATTTACAAAAAAGCAGTATTTAAATTGCCTAGAAAGGAATATGGCGTATATGTGAAGATGATTAAAAAAACGAGGGTTTCGAATAAAGTGGTGTTTAAAAGAGTATAACTGGGAGGATGGGATAAATGAAAAAAATTTATAAAGTAATAATGTTGACAGTTATGTTTATATGCTTATTTTCGGTAACAGCTATAGCTGACGAAGAAGGTGAATCCGTTTACATATATAGTGTAAATGCAGATGGGAAAACAATAACAATAAATGAGTATAATGGAAGTTCATCAGAATTAGATATCCCAAGTTCAATTGACGGAATGCAGGTAACTGCAATTGGAGATGAGGCATTTAGTTATAATTCATATATATGTAAATTGAAAATACCTTATGGTGTAAAGCAAATAGGAAAAAGAGCATTTGCAAGTATAAGCGAGTTGCAAGAAATAACTATCCCATATAGTGTTACATCAATAGGAGATGAGGCATTTGAATATTGCGGATTGTTACAGATAAATATTCCTTCCTCTGTGAGAGAAATTGGAAGTGGAGTTTTTGCAGGTTGTGGTAATGTAAATTCTATAATAGTTGATGAAAGTAATTTATTTTATGACAGTAGAAATAACTGTAATGCTATCATAAGGAAATCGGATAATGTTTTGATCAGTGGTTGCAAAAATAGCAGTATTCCTTTGGGAATAACGGCTATAGGAAAGAGGGCTTTTAAATGTGTAGAAGATCTTACTGAAATTACTTTGCCAGTGTCTGTAACTAGAATAGAGGCGGCGGCATTTCAGGCATCAGGTTTGGAGAATATTATTTTACCGGATAATTTGACATACATTGGTGACGAAGCTTTCTATAGTTGTAATATTGAAGAAGTAGTTTTACCACAAAGTGTGACAGAGATAGGCAGCGGAGTTTTTACAAATTGTGCCAAGCTTGAAAGTATTACACTGTCAGAGAACTTATCAGTTATAGGTGTAGGTGCATTTTCGCGGTGTGATGAGCTGAAAAGTCTATATATTCCAGCTTCGGTCACAAACATAAAGGGCGCCATAACTACGTCGGATTTTTCTCTTACGTCAATTAAGGTAAGTAGTGCAAATAAAAAATATGATAGTAGAAACAATTGTAATTCAATAGTAGAAACAAAAAGCAATAAGATTATCAGCGCATGTAGAGCATCAATAATACCTGAAAGTATAAAAAGGATTGGTGAGAGTGCTTTTGAAGGCGTGCATATGGACAAAATAGTTATACCAGATTCTGTTACCTATATAGATGATTATGCATTTGCTTATAGTATATTGTCAGAAATAACTTTATCAGAAAATGTTTTACAGATAGGAGAGAGCGCGTTTGGGGGGGGTTGGTGTTTAAAGAAAATTGTCATAAAAAATTATTCTATGCATATAGGCAGAAATGCTTTTGATAATATGCCTGTATGGGTGGAAGGTCGATGCTACTATTGTTACCAGGGATCAACTGCACAGAAGTATGCAGATGAAGCTGCTGATGGCGTATGCAAGTTCATGACAAGGCCATCACACTCCATAAACATAACAGATAAGTCTGCAAATACAACAATAACAGGTATAGGTAACAGGATATTCACAGGAAATGAGATAAAGCAGACAGGTATTGTGGTTACTGTATGTGGAAAGAAATTGTCACTTGGCAGTGATTATACCTTGAAATATGAAAACAATAAAAATATTGGAAAAGCCAAGATTGTTATTACTGGAAAAGGAAATTATGCGGGAAGTATTACAAAATATTTTGATATTAAGATAGTTTTGGGAGGTACTTATAAAGTAGGTTCTCTAAAATACAAGATAACAAATGCTTCCTTAAACGGCAAAGGAACAATGACATTGCTGGGCTCAACATATAAAAATAGTAATAAAAAATTTAATACTTTAACTATTGGAGACACAGTAGTGATCGGAGGAAAGCGGTTCAAGGTAACATCAATTGCTCCTAAAGCTTTTAGTAATAGAAAGTATCTTAAAAAGGTTGTAATTGGTAGTAATATTCAGCAGATTGGAAGCAAGGCATTTTATGGATGTACTTCTATAAATACTGTTGTAATAGGCAAAAATGTAAGAATAATAGGTTCACAATCGTTTGCAAATTGTCGGGGCTTAAAGAAGATTGTGATAAAAACATCATTTTTGAAGAGCAGTTCCGTTGGAAAATCTGCTTTTTCAAATATATTTAAAAAGGCAAATATAAAAGTACCAGTGAAGAAAAAGAATGCATATATAAAGATATTAAGGTCAAAGGGTGTATCCAGACAAAGCAGAATTACAAAATAAGGATAGCAGGAGGCCATATGAGAAAAATACTGGAAAATTGTTGTTTAGCAGTATTGTCAATCAGCATGGTGGTTAGTCTGACTGGTTGTAAAATTATAGAGAATAATGTAGCTGATGCGAAAAAAGATATAGAACAATTGCAGGATTCAACAGCAATCACTACAACAGAAAACAGCGAGAAGATAAATACAGAAAAATCTGAGACAACAGAAAGTGATAAGAAAGACAATATTTCAGATACAATGGTAACAACTGAAGAAATCTCAACAGTAGATGATAATTCTGCAAAGAGTTCAACAAATCTTGAAAGTGGTGGAGAAAAGTCGCAGATATCAGAAAGAGAATGGAAGGATGCATACATAGAGAAAATACAAAGTGTAAAAAATGAGTATAGTTATGTATGGGGATATTTGTATGATCTTGATGATAATGGAATCCCGGAATTGATAATTAGTGATTGGGGAAGCCATGATGGAGAGTCATATACATATACAGCGGATGGGTTGATTTCCCTTGGCAATATGGGTGGAACTTTTGGACATTTGTATTATCGAGATGGTTATTTAATTAATAGAGCTTCGTCAGGAGGTTCACCTGGTCCTATATGGCTTACTGTTTGGCAGTTGGATGGATCAGAGATTAATACCATTAAGGAATTAGAATTTGATAAGAACATTGATAAGCATGGAGAACCATTGGTTACTGGTGCAGAAAGTTATGCAGATGCTGTAAATATAGTTGAAAAATATGGAATGTCAATTGACTATCAAACTATGGATTTTGATGGTCAGAGTTATTGCCAGGTTGAAATTGATACCTCTGCATTAAAAGACGTGAACTCTTATGAAGAGGCAGATTTTGTATCGGCTGTAGAGAATTACAAATAAGATACATTGTGAGCATAATGAGGTGTAGGAGAAAAGCATAGATGAAGAGACAAAAACCAGTTGTATGGTTGCAAAGGATAATCGTTGTAGTGGGAATGTCATTAGTTCTTACCGGTTGTCAGAATATAAAGGAACAAATGAGTATTATACAGTCTCAATCAACGACAGAGAGAACAACTACTGAGGAGATAGTTGTAACTGAAACTGGGAAACGTGTTAATACGGAAAAGAAAGTATCGGAAG
>ENA-ORPF01000845-ORPF01000845.1-human-gut-metagenome-genome-assembly--contig:-NODE-845-length-28063-cov-3.187946_pt1 | contig 28063 bp, 22 predicted proteins | sample MGYA00242140_ERZ509070 | MGnify/ENA primary metagenome ERZ509070 (study PRJEB26280, sample SAMEA2338713) | human gut metagenome | biome: human gut; feature: human-associated habitat; material: faeces... | reverse complement strand
TGCAATATCTATTCCGTTCTGTTCAGGAAGCGTGTATTGTTTGATGAATACATCCCCCTGTGTGCTCTCAACCTTGCTGCCGCTGCTTAGATCAATTATATCGCCATCATTATTAACCCTGTACTGGTCATTGCCATAAGCATCCTTCTCTCTGTAATACTTAACATAGAGTACGGGCTGCTCATTATACTTTGAAGTCGTTGCGTCATATGTGATATTTACATCAACAACAACAACTTTCTTGATACCTGAGAGCTTAGATACATTAGTCTCTGTAGATGTCTGTTCTCTTGCGACCAGATTACCATGTGCGTCAGTTGAAGCCGGATTCACTATTGAAGAACGGCTTGGAAGGATAGTCTTAATACTTGTGTCATATCTGTATATCTCTTCCATAAGCACATAATTTTTCGTATCCCTGACTTCAGCGAATGCAGGCATACTGTAATTATTTACCTTCCATGCTGAACCCGCACCTGTTCCTGCAATATCACCTTTGTTAGGGCTAAGAATTGTCTGGACATAATAGTTAATATTATTAGAGCCCTTATAGCATGCAAGGCCGTCTGAATCCTTATTAACAGAAGTTCCTGTATATGTAGCCATTGTCAGATCATAGGAATAATGATTATTCGACAGCTTTGATGCCCTGGCATCATACACGCCTGTCGTAGAATCGTTGATAGTAAGCGGGGTAACAATACCGGCATCCGCATTAGCCGCTATTGTATCCCCATTACCTTTGAGAAGCTCATCAATACTAAGAGCTTTGCAACGCTCAATGACCTTCTGGCCTATTGCATTGGCCTCTTCGACCTTACGGGCGTTAGCATTAATCTTAGATGATGTTGCAAATGTAGTAAGCATTGGCAGCGTCATTATAGCGAGTATAATCATCGCTACCAATACCTCTACGAGTGAAAATCCCTTATTATTCTTATTATTCTTATTATTCCTATTACCGGCTTTTAACCTCCGCATTACACGGCTTAATTGTCCGTTAATATGGTGTCTCATACATACTCCCTTGTCTTACTTACTGAAATATTGTTACATTACCTGTTCTGTTAGCAATCTTGACACGGCTGCTCTTTGTATCATCATTGCATACCTTGATATTAAGAGGCATATCAGTATCATTGGTTACGCTGAGGTTAATGCTTCCCGTATCCTGTGAATCAATACGAGGTGAGCTCATGATAAGCATATCCAGAGTATTGCCCGGTTCAAATGACGTACCAGCGTCATAATTAGTAAGTGGGTATGTCTTCTCACCAATCTTATACTGAACCTTATATGCTCCCGCTGTGCCAGAGAATCTTACCGATACATCAAGCTGTGCATTACTGTTGGCAGTAAGTACAGATTCTCTTGTCATATCATTCTTCTTACCCATTATTACAGAATCAACATCTGAGTTAGCTGAGTTAAGGAGAATGTAGTAGTCATAATTACTGAGAATGTAATCGCCGTTATTATCAGCCACATCAATTCTTGTTGAATCAAATACACTTGAATTGAAAATGTTATCAGTTCCAACCGGAAGGCTGAATGTAGGACTTACATGCTTACGCTCACTTCCGACAATTGCATATGTTGCAATTGATGCTGTTCCGGTAACAAGACCGTCTTCTACATTGTATGACATCGATATTGACTCGATTGAATTCTTGCTATAGTAATTATTGATATAATCAATCATCTGCTTCCACTGTGAATATTTGGCCTGATAAGATATCGTCAGTGTAGTCTTGTAACCCTTCAGGTCAGTCTTATATACATTACCGCCTGATGTATTGGATGGGTTAGATGACCTTACCTTCCCGAATGTATACACATTAGCAGCGTCTGAGAATGTAACACCCTTAACCCATGCACCTGTAATCTTCTCTACCTTATTAAGGAAGTCAAGCTGGTCATCCTGATTAGTACTGCTGCTGTAGTTAGCAAATACTGAATTATATATCTTCTTATAATTAGCTGTATCATTCTCGTATTTGGTACGATTCTTAGTCTTCTCGATAAGATCCTTCTGCACCGAATGAAGCTTAGTAGCCTCTGTCTGATACTGTACTCTCATATCAGCGAACTTCTGATATCCGAGAAGATATGATGCTGCAATAATTCCCGCAGCAACAACAATCATTATAAGCTTTTTATCTCTGTCGCTTATCTCAAGTGACATATTCATATTGCTTAAAAAGTTAAATTTATTCTTCATTACCGCACTCCCCCTTATCTGGCTTTAGTTGCACCGGCTGCCTGTGTTGCCGCAGGTGTTGCAGCCGAACCGGTCTGTCTCTGTGCTGACTGTGTTGCTGCTGCCACACTCGGAGATGTTACAGTCTTCTTCTGGCTGGACGCCTTATCTGACTGTGTAGCTGACTGTGTCGGATTGAGTGACGCATCAAGTGTGAATGTACATGTCATTGAGAATGTAATTGACTTAACGCCCTCGTTATCTTCTACTTCTGCTTCACTTCCTATCAGTACATCCTGAACATTCTTAACCGACTTCAATCTCTGTACAAGGAGTGCGAGTGAACTCTTGCTGCTTGTTACACCTGACATTGTAACCTCACCGCTGTTAGAGCTCATACTCTTAATCGTAACATCTGATGGAAGGTTCTGCTCAAGTGAAGTGATAAATCCTGCGAGAGAATCGTTATTGTTATATGTAAGGATCTGGAATGCAAGAGCATCTGCAGCCGTATCCTTAGCTTCGTAATATGAATTAACAACACTCTCTATGCCCTTAACCTGATTAACACTTGACTGTGCCGAATCTCTCTCTGCCTTGGCAGACATCATCATTGCAAATGAGCTTACGATAATAACTACCGAACCGACAATCGATGCACCCAGAATAACCTTGAATATTCTGATATCATCCTTACTCTTAACTTCATCCTGTACCGAACGTGGAACAAAATTAACAGGCTTAAGAAATGCACCTATATTGATAATATATGTTGGAATAGTTACTGCTTCTACATATGTCTTCTTATCCGTAACTATGCCGGCAAGCTCATCAATTGATTCAATAGGAAGCTTAAGTTCATTAGTGAACAGCTCCTTGAATCCAAGCATTGTTGTAGCATTACCGATTATATATGCTTTCTCTATAGGACGGTTGGAATTACGTGTAACATAGTAATCGAGAATACGGTTTACGTTAGTTACAAGATAATTAAGTGACTCCGTTACAGGGTCTCCGTCAAAGCTTGCATGAATAAGCTGCTGATCCTGAAGCATCTTAAGTGCAGGGTCATACTTTATCCTCATGCTGTCCATAAGTGCATTAACGACAACCGACTTACCGTAAGGTATCGTTCTCTGTAACTGAAGTACATTATTATCAAGAATATTAACTATAGTCGCGTCATTCTCGACCTGAATAACGATACTTGGCGAATTATCTACCTGAAGCTTAAGTGTCTGATATGTTGAGTTACCTACATAGTCAATCGCCTTAACTTCAAGTCCGAGTGAACCGGCAAGATCGTAATATGCATTAATCATTGCCTCAGGCATCGCCATTACAAGCACTTTTATCTTAGTATCCTGATTCTCATATTCTAACTTCTCAAGGACTTCAAAGTTGATAATATATTCATCAAGATTAACCGGGAAATATTCTGACGCATTCGTCATAATAATATCTGCAATCTTATTATTCTTAACATTAGGAATAATTACCTCTTTGGTTGCCACCTTAGAAGATGCAATTGAAAATATTGCCTTCGTACTCTCCATTCTGTTCGAGTCAATAGCAACCTTGATAGCCTTTGCAAGCTCTGCTCTGTCTCGTATTGTACCATCATTGTAACATCTTGGTGGTGTTGGAACTGTGACTGCCTTATGAATCGTAGTCAGCTTATTGTTCTTCCTGGACAACTCACAGATTTTGATATATTCATTGTTAATGGATATACTGAGAGTCCTATTCCCTTTATTGGCCATTATGTATCCTCCCTCGCCACTTATAATCAGTGTGGCATATTATTATGTCGGACTTGCGCCCATATTTTTTATATTAACTGTCCGTCCGGACTGCAAAAGATGCTTACTTATAACACATCAGTGCTTAATCCTGACTTATTAATGACAGTATATTTCAGATTCATATACGGAAAATATTCTAAAGACATCTTAACTAGAATATCAGGTTAATATACCATTGTATAAATGTATTGCCCCACAATGCCGCAATCATAATTCCCGCAGCAAGATAAGGTCCGAATGCAAGCATGTGATTATCCCCGCTCATGCGCATTCTCACAGAATGAATAACTGCACCGAGAATGCAGCCAATTAGAAATGCCAGTATAATGCATTTCCATCCAAGAAACAGACCTGCCGCTGCCATAAGCTTAATATCACCGCCGCCAAAACAGTCAGCGCCAATTATAAGTCTTCCGGCATACAGACAAATCAGCATAAATATACTTACAGCAAAAAATCCGATTATGTGTTCCCACAATCCCATCGGATAATCTATTATTGTCTTAATCAGACCAAGCACTCCGATTGTAACATTAAGACCAAACGGAATCTCATATGTACGCCAGTCAATAACAGCTATTGCCAGCAGAATAGTGAACAAAAGGCAAGTTAATATGCTGGTCCAAGTTAACCCCAGATTAGCGAATATAAACACATACCCGAACCCGTTGGCCGCCTCGACCAAAGGATATTGTGCCGATATTCCGGCACCGCAGTGCCTGCATCTCCCCCTCAGAATAATGTAGCTTACCAGTGGTATGAGATCATACCACTGGATTTGGCTGCCACATGTCATGCAGTGAGACCTGTGTGTTGCGATATTCTCTTTTAACGGAAGTCGGCATATAAGCACATTAGAGAAACTTCCTATGACTATTCCGTAGAGGAATATTATTACATACAGGATAAACTCTGCCAGCATATTATTGTTACCTTTTACACATTATTATTACTTAGATACCATATCTACCTTATTCTTTGGAGCGTTTACTACAACTCCTCCATTATAAACACCTACTTCTACAGCACCTGACTCAGATACCTTAATCTCAAGAGTACCGCTTGTTCCAGCCTTTGATGTCATCTTAGTATCACCTGTAATGATTGTAGCAAATTCTGATGCAAGTGATGTATAACCACCTGAGAATGTAAGGTTAGAACCAGCAGCACCTGTTGCTACAGCAGCGCCTGATGCTGCAACAGCTTCTGAGTAGACCTTCTCATCAGCCATAGCTGTAACTACTGCCTGACGGATTGAATCAAGGTTCTGAAGATCCTTTGACTCTCTTGACTTCTCAATGTTACCGATAAGTGTAGGAGCAAGCACACCTACAAGTACTGCCATGATGGCAATAACTACGATAAGCTCTACAAGTGAGAAACCTTTGTTGTTCTTCTTTTCTTTCTTGAATCTCTTCATAATTAAAATCCTCCATATACCCTTATGTATTTGTTATTTATTATAATCCCCTCACAGGCCGCCGGGTAAACGGCCGGGGAATATAATCTGAATTATCTGAGTGCGAACAGCTTGCGTCTGCCCGACTCATCCGTGTAAGTATATGTGCTGTCTCCGGTCACATATTCACACACTATCGGATGACCTCCCTGAGTCTTGGTCACAAGAGTCTCAATCGTGCCATTCCTGCTTATTCTTACGTACACTTCCGCATTCCCTGCCACCCTGCTTACAGGTCTGAATGCATGGTGTGTGGCAAATCCCAGGGATGTATTAAGATATCCGCTCAAAGCAGAACATCTCTCATCACGTCCTGTCATAAGGTCTTCAAGTGTAATGTCAATTGCATCATTACCGTCCCTTATCTGATTCTCTATCGTGAAGTCATTGTCCATGGCTTCTTTGATAATATCGGCAGCTTCATTGAGCATGTTTATGTCACGCAGTTCTCTTTTATATTCAAGTGAACGCCACCAGAATGTTCCTGCTGCCATAACACACATTAATATAATAAGCAGTACCGCCAATATTGTTCCTATAGCTGATAACTTTCTGTTACCGTGAACATCTTTCATATATTATCCAAGTGTTGAATACAGAGTAATCATCGGCTGGTAGATTGCAAGTACAAGTGCGCCGACTACTACTGCCATTACAATAATAATCATAGGCTCCATAAGTGCCGTTACAGACTGTGTTGCCAGTTCAACTTCCTCATCATAATAATTGGCAACATTGGTAAGCATATCCTCAATGTTACCTGTCTCCTCACCTATACCTACCATATGTACAAGCATAGCAGGAAAAAGTCTTGTAACACCTATCTGCTGTGAGAATCCCATACCGAGTGCAACACCGCTGCGGACCTTCTGTAATGCATCCTTGAATAACACATTATCCATAGTTCCGGCTGCTATCTCTATTGCACTAATCATTGGCATACCTGCTGAAAGAAGCGTTGACATTATACGTGAGAATCTCGCACATGCTGTCTTAACTGTAAGGACACCAAATACAGGTATCTTAATCTTAATCCTGTCAATCACATGCCGTCCGGCATCAGTCTTATAGTATGACTTATACGCAAATACAATACCTGCTACTATAAGAATCAGCAGCCACCACTTATCAAGTATAAAGTTACTCATGTTAATTACCATAACTGTCATAAAAGGCATCTCAGCATCAAGGCCTTCAAACATATCCATGAAGTTAGGAATTACGAACATCATCATTGCTATAACAACACCAATCATAACTACAATAAGTATGATAGGATATATCATGGCCTTCTTAACCATGCCCGATATCTTGGCATCCTTCTCGAACTGGATAGCCATTCGCTCAATTGCAGTTTCAAGACTTCCTGATGCCTCACCGGCAGCAACCATGCTGACAAGCAGTGATGGGAATATATCTCCCTCTGACCTCATTGCACTTGAGAGTGTCTCACCCTTCTCAACATTACTCTGTACGTTCTTGATTGCAGCCTTAAGCTTCTTATTTTCAGTCTGCTCACTCATCATGCTGAGTGCATTGATAACATTAACACCTGCCTTGATGATACTGGAAAACTGGCGGCAGAACACGCTTAAGTCTCGTACCTTAACACCTTTTTTACCAAATGAGAAATTGATATCCTTATCAAGAGCACTCTGCTTGCCTATGGACATAGGTAACAGCCCCTGGTCCTTAAGGCTCCTGGCAGCGTCTTCTCTTGTCTCGGCTACAATACTACCCTTTTTCTCTTTGCCATCAGCGCCAACGGCTGTATATGAAAAAGTCTCCATTACCTCTCTCCCCTTAACTTATTGAATACTATATCAGACATATAACATAATATTCACAGATTGTTCATAAAAGTATATTAACACACAGCTATTGTTATTTCTAGTACTTTTTATCAAAAAGATGAATATTTTGTTAATTTTTTTGTATCTAATTCACAAACAGTTATTTATTTTCAAATCTCTCACTCTGCGCCTTAATCAGTTCAACATCGTCAAAGTAATTAATCTTCATCGCATCCCTTACTTCATGAAGTGTCTGTGCAGCAGTCTCACGTGCAGCCTCACTGCCCTTCTTAAGGACTTCATATACATATGGTATATCCTTCTGGAATTCCTTGCGGCGGTTTCTTATCGGTTCAAGCTCCTCCTGCATAACATTATTAAGGAACTTCTTAACCTTAACATCTCCAAGCCCGCCTCTCCTGTAATGTTCTTTCATCTCCTCAAGATTGGCATAGTCTGTGCAGTATCTTGCAAAATGTTCAGGTCTGCTGAACGCATCAAGATATGTGAACACTGTATTACCCTCAATCTTACCCGGGTCTTCGATTCTGATATGCTCAGGATCAGTATACATGCTCATTACCTTCTTCTTAATATCCTCAGGCTCTTCTGAAAGATAGATGCAGTTGCCCAGTGACTTGCTCATCTTAGCCTTGCCATCTATGCCCGGAAGTCTTAAGCATGCTTCATTATCAGGAAGGAGGATGTCAGGATCTGTAAGCACTTCTCCATATGTAGAATTAAACTTATGAACAATCTCCTTTGTCTGCTCAACCATAGGCATCTGATCCTCGCCTGCCGGCACCGTTGTTGCTTTAAAAGCTGTTATGTCTGACGCCTGGCTTATCGGATAGCAGAAGAAGCCTGTCGGTATACTCGCCTCAAAATTACGCATCTTAATCTCATTCTTAACCGTAGGATTACGCTGTAATCTTGACACAGTAACAAGATTCATATAGTACATTGTAAGCTCACACAGCTCAGGTATCTGTGATTGGATAAATATTATGGACTTAGCCGGGTCAAGACCACATGCCATATAATCCAGTGCAACCTCAACAATATTCTGTCTTACTTTTTCAGGGTTATCTGCATTATCTGTAAGAGCCTGTGCATCAGCAATCATTATATATACCTTGTCATAATCTCCTGAATTCTGCAGTTCAACTCTTCTTCTAAGTGAGCCTGCATAATGCCCCACATGAAGTCTTCCTGTCGGTCTGTCACCTGTTAGAATAATCTTGCCCATATCTGTCCTCATTTCTATATATTATTGTATTACATTAACCGGTTTAAGATAACTTCCATATACAAATCCGGTACATCCCCTGTACCTTATAAGAACCCATCCGCCTATATTCTCCGCCAGCACTTCACATTCACTGCCTTCCGGAAGCCATCCGGCAATACCGCCGCCGTTGTCCGGAGCTTTCCTTATTGTAAGTGTCGGCTTTGTACCAACTGCCATGTACAGCGTATTGTAATCCTGATTAAGCATTGGCGAATCCGTAATCTTTTCAGCCACGGCTGACGCAGCTGTTGTTGCAGCCTGCTCTTTTGTATGCTGTGTTTCCTGTGTCTGTCCGGCAGATATCTGTTGTGAAGCGTCGTTCTTAACAGCATCTGTTTCTATTAAAACCTTAATATTGGCATCTGTCGTATTCTCTGATACTACAATATCTTCCGCATGTGAGCTTTCTTCCTGAATATATTCTTCCTGAATATATACATCAGCCTGAACCGTCATCTCCTGCTCTGGCATAGTAACAGTCTCATTCTTCAAGAATACAGCTATAGCTGTAATTGCTGCCACAATGTACACAGCGCCTGTCATTGTAAGCAGTGTCTTTCTTCCCATCAGGCATTATCCCTTCGCTGCCTGATCTCATCATGTGTCTTTTCAATCTCTTCCTTAAGGCATCCTTTTCTTTCTCTCAGGCGTTCTTTGCGCTGTATCTGCATATATTCTTCTCTCTCATTAATAAGAGACTGTATGCTGTCCGCCTGTATCATCATAACACGGAGCATTAGAATGCCATGTATGAGAAGAAGCACTATTGCTATCAGTGTCCACTCTCTTCCTGCCCCGAGCATTATTAACCCTGCCACAAAACACACTGCTGCAATCAGAAGTGTTATTCGTTCAGACTTTTCAAACCCCTTAAGCTGCTTCATTATTATCTGAGTGATAACCTCCCATATTTTTTACGAAATTCTTTTCTGGCTCTGCTTCTTGCCGGTGTGCGGTATACAGTACCTACTTTGTTGTATACCCAGTATCCGCCTATTCCACACTTTTCAATAAACTTAGTATAGAAATGGTACAGTTTTATGTATGCCTGTCCACCAACCTCTGTCTTCTTTCCGGCAAGGATGTAATCTATGAGGTCATTATTACTTCTTATATCCTCTTCAAATATTGTATATACCGTGCCCATATCTTTAGCCACATGGGAATCAGAGCCTGCGATTCCCGGCTTATTAAACTTCATTGCAAGAATCCCTGCAAGATTATTACTGAGCAGATTTGTTTTCCCGTTAAATGTCTCTACGAAATCAAAATTCTCCATTAAGTGAGGGTTCTTCTTGCCCTTATGTGTCTTCATGAAAGCATAATATCCGTTACCATAAGGATGTGCCGGTCCTATTATCCCTCCCATTTCATGAACAGCTTTCTGCAGATGCTCAACAGATAAGCCCCTCGCTTCAAATATCCTTGACTTTGCCCCGTCCGGAAGCACAATCAGCATATGACCGCCATTATGTGTATCATACTCAATTCCCCTGAGTACAGTAAAATGCCTGTCCGGTCCCAGGCTTGCTTCTATCTTGTCTCTGACTGTAAGCCAGTTATCATAGCCTCTATATGAATTATGATCTGTAATCATCATACCATCGTAGCCCAGTTCCATAAGCCTGCTGACGTATTCTTCCATCGTAGCAAAAGCATCCAGAGAGCCTTCCTTAGTATGACAATGCATGTCCATCTTCATTATGCCATCCCCTTTGCCTTACAAGCCTTAGCTTGTGTAAAACAAATCCGGACCTGCAACGCAGGTCCGAATCCGTATGTAAATCTGCCTGAAATAAGCAATTACTGTGGCTGCTTGCCGATGTAAGCAAGGATACCACCATCAACATAAAGAATGTGTCCGTTAACAGCATCTGAAGCTTCTGAAGCAAGGAATACTGCAGGACCTGCAAGTTCTTCCGGCTTAAGCCATCTGTTAGCCGGTGTCTTAGCACAGATAAACTGATCAAATGGATGTCTTGAGCCATCAGCCTGACGCTCTCTAAGAGGTGCTGTCTGAGGTGTCTCGATATATCCAGGTCCAATACCGTTACACTGAATGTTGTACTGACCGTACTCTGAACAGATGTTACGTGTAAGCATCTTAAGACCACCCTTAGCTGCTGCATATGCAGATACTGTCTCACGACCAAGCTCTGACATCATTGAGCAGATGTTGATAATCTTACCATGTCCTCTTTCGATCATTGAAGGAATAACTGCCTTTGATACGATGAATGGAGCGTTAAGGTCAACATCGATAACCTGTCTGAACTGCTCTGCTGTCATCTCGATCATTGGGATTCTCTTAATGATACCGGCATTGTTAACAAGGATATCAATAGGGCCGACTTCCTTAGTAATCTTCTCAACGTTAGTAACATCACATACATATCCGTGAGCATTAATTCCTGCTTCCTTGTATGCTGCAAGTCCCTTATCAACAAGTTCCTGCTTAATATCGTTGAATACGATTGTTGCGCCTGCCTTTGCCATGCCTGAAGCGATAGCAAAACCGATACCGTAAGATGCACCTGTTACAAGAGCAATCTTACCCTCAAGTGAAAAATTAACTGACATTTTTCAAATCTCCTTTTCTTAATTTTATAAATGAATTCCAATGTATGTACATCAGAAAAACATTATCTTAAGTCCTTAATATCTACTCCGTCCATATCATCGAAGTCCTGATTCTCGCCAACCATACCCCAGATGAATGAGTATGCATGTGTAGCTGAAGCTGAATGAATTGACCAGCTAGGTGAGATTACTGCCTCTTCATTGTGCATAATGATATGACGTGTCTCTGTCGGCTCACCCATATAGTGGAATACTGCTGCATTCTCAGGTACTTCAAAATACAGATATACTTCCATTCTTCTGTCATGTGTATGACATGGCATTGTATTCCATACACTTCCCGGTTCAAGAGATGTAATACCCATCTCAAGCTGACAGCTCTCTACCTGTCCCGGAAGGATATACTTGCGGAGAATTCTGTGGTTAGCATCCTCAAGTGTACCAAGCTCAAGCTTATTCTGAGGAAGGATGTCCTTCTCAGGGTCAATGAATACTGTAGGGTATGTCTTATGCGCCGGAGCACTGTTGAAATAGAACTTAGCAGGATCTGAAGCATCTGCGCTTGCAAATGTAATCTCCTTAGCTCCCATTCCTACATACATACCATCTCTGTACTTGAACTCATAAGCCTTGCCGTCTACTGTCACAGTACCCTTGCCGCCGATATTGATGATACCCATCTCACGTCTCTCAAGGAAATACTTAGCTCTGAGCTCGGCACCTGCCTCAAGTGTCAGTACCTTATCTGTAGGCATTGCTGCACCAATTATAATTCTGTCAATCTGACTGTAGATTGTCTTAATCTCGTTAGCATTAAAGAGATCCTGCACAAGAAAATCATGTCTCAAACGTGCAGTATCATATGTCTTCACATCTACGGGATTAGCTCCTGGTCTTACTTCCATCGTATCTTCCTCCTAATAATTTACATTACTTTAAGAATAGCATATTTGAGCAATATTTTCAAGAGTGTGCACTTTGTAGTTTGAATATCCAAAAAATACTTTAATTAAGTCTGTATATTTCAACCGGACGTGCAAACACTACGTCCGTCCCAACTAATTCACATTTTGACACACCTTCAAGATTACGGTAAAAATCAATGTAATCATCTTCTTTGTATCTGTTATATATATCAATATTCTCAATCTGTATTTTACCTTCTTGCTGATATAAGTCACCTCTGTTCATATCGGATGTATCCACAATAAGATATAATGGCTTTGTCATATCAATTGAATCAAGCCTGTAGTCGATGTTCATAGCAGAATCGTATGATGTTGCAAAATATTTTTCAGTATCGCCTATCTCATTCGTAAAACATATTAAAAGCCATTCCTTACTGAGTAGAATAATCGAATTCGCATCACTCTCAATATTTTTCAGACTCACACCTGTTTCCTGGTGTTTCTGGTAATAATTATTATGGGATAAAATATTACTAAGCACACAGAACAGCATACATATCATACAGCACACAATTCTAATTGCTTTCTTATCTTTTATCCATACAGCTACACTTGTAACAGCTGCCACAAACAGAATTGCAAGCATCGGATATGCAATAAATGCATACCTGTTAGTAAATATGCCCATTCCATAGACTGATGTTCTTATAGAATCCATGAATAATATAAAGCACACTGTGACTGCCATTACAAGATATGTGTATTGCGGATGTTTTACTTTATTCCACACAAACTTTGCTGCATCAGATACTTTTGCCAATATTTTCTTAAGCCACGTCTCATTTCTGAACACAAATATCAATGGCACCACAAAAAAAGCTGCTATCACAATTCCATATCCGATATACGTCAAAGTCATTGTATGCCATATTGAAGTATGTACACCGAATATATCATTTGTGATAAACGCCCAATAGTATCTCAGCTGCATATCTCTAGGATACATCTTCATTGCATAATCATACTCACTCGTCGGCATAAACAGATTATATATCGTTCTCGGATACAGTGCCACCGATGCCGCAAAAGCCCCAAGCAGTGTGAATCCATACTTGAACATCAGTCTGAATCTCTTTGTAACAAGATAATAAAGGCAATACATTGCAGTAATCGCAAATGCCGCAACCACCGCAAGGTGAAGCGTCAGGAATCCCAACAGGTTAAATACGAACAGTTTTATAAGAAGCTTTTTGTGTGTCTCCTTATTGTCCCTGTTATTATACAGTTCACTTGCATAATACAACGCAATCACTGTAAGCATCGTTCCCGGAGCATAGAATCTTATATATGTAAATATCTCCTGTGCTCCCATTGTGAACCCAAAGAAAGCAACTGAAAGAAGTGACGCGTACTCTTTTTTTGTTATGCTGTATGTAAGCTTATATACGAATATCTGTGTCACAACAAAGTACATCATATTAAGTGCAAATCCGTACCACACAGACCATTTATCCACAAAGAAAGAGCATATCAGGTGCATCATCATATATGACAGCGGCGGATTATAGTCATTGCTTGAATTCATATATGCCGACTTATAATCGAATATCTCATCTCTGCTTACGGTAATATATTCCTTAAGATGCTTTGATTCAATCCACTCATTCGTCTTAGTAGGAATAAGCACATTGCCATCATATCTGTATTCATTCCATGCTGCATTGCCTATTCCATACTCCCACAGTTCATCAGAGTGAAATCCCTGCTTATTGGCAGCAAACATGCAGGTCAGATATATGACCTGCACAGCTATCATACACGCAAGAATTACATATTCTCTCTTAATGCTTCTCAACCACTTCATAATCTACTCTCCCTCTGTATTATATTAGGTGTCCTGCCTCAACATTATAATGTAATATCTTACCATAATACAGACATAAAATCTAGTCATTCTCATGCGGAAGTCTAAGCCTGAACAGCTTTCTCTTAAGCCTCTTCCACCTGAACGGCACAAGCGGATAAAGATAACTCTTGCCAGATATAGTATTGTTAAATGCAAGCATGAGAATCCATATGACAATCCCCGCAGCAAAGCCCCACAGGTCGAAGAATGCCGTAAGAATGAGCGTTACTATTCTCACAAACTTAAGCGCATACCCCATCTCAAAGCTTGCCTGTGAATAAGTTGCAACCGTCACAACCGCCATATAAAGCATTGCCTCAGGGCAGAACCAGCCGGATGATACGGCATACTCTCCCACAACGATACCGGCGACAATACTCAGCGGTGTTGACATCATTGTCGGCGTATTCACCGCCGCAAGACGCAGACCGTCTATACAGAACTCAAGAAGCAGCAGCTGCAGAAGAACAGGCACCTCTACATTTTCAGAAATCTTAATAAAATCAAGCCATTCCGGTATCCATGACGGATTGTTAATAAGAAGAAGCCAGAATGGCGTAAGCAGAACTGTGACAATTGTAACGACGAATCTCGACCACCTCAGATAAGTTCCCACCACCGGAGGAAAATAGAAGTCATCCGCCTCTTCAAGGACATCAAAGACGCTCGTCGGAAGTATCATTGCCGCAGGCGAATTATCAACGAACACAACCACGTTGCCGTCAAGCACTGCCGCAGCCGCTGTGTCCGGTCTTTCCGAATATTTGAACTTAGGAAATGGATTTATCCAGCTTTTTTCCAAAAGACATTCCGCAAGGCTCTGGACATTCATAGTAAGCGATTCAACCTTTATAGACTCAATACGTTTTTTGAGCTGCTTTACAAATCTTTTATCAACCTTATCCTCTATATAGCAAAGCACAATATCTGAACGTGAGCGTTCCCCAACGCCAAGTATCTCAGCCGAGAATAGCGGGTCTCTTATTCTTCTCCTCACCAGCGCCACATTAAATACAAGTGTCTCAACGAAGCCATCCCTTGAGCCTCTCATCACACGGTCTTTCCATGGCTCATCCACACTTCTTGCGGGATATGTTCTCCCATCAATGGCAATCCCGACATCAAAGCCATCTATAAATACACACGTTATTCCCGACAGTATTGCTGTCACAGCCTTGCCAGCGTCATCAATCTTCTCAACTTCCGCATATGGCATTCCGACCTTAAGGAATGTATACACATCCTTTACATCATTCTCTTTCAGTCCCATAAAAAACTGCATAAGCTTATGCATAAGATCTTCCTGCAGGAAGCCGTCAACAAAGAAAAATCCCGCCATCTTCCCACCAATATCGACAGTCCTGTACAGAATATCAAAATTGTAGTCCATTCTCAGCTTTTGCTGCATAAGCTTCACGTTATCTGCTGCATTTATGCTAAAATCCCTCATTGTGCCATTCTCCATTTCACCATATGAACTCTGTTCATAATATGAACTCTGTTCATTATATGAACACTGCATGAATTGACGGCATCAGCCGTCTGTGCCGTTTTATATAGAGCTAGTATGCACAATGTCTGTCATTAATATACAAAAAAACAGGCACCATACAAGTGTATATATCTATCACCTGTACAGTGCCTGTCATTCATCATGCAATCATATCAGACTGCACAACAATGTTATATATTACTGCTGGCTCTTCTTAAGGAGTGTCTCGTACTTCTTCTTAGCATTAGCTTCTGCCTCTGAGAACAGCTTCTCTGCTCTCTCAGGATTCTGCTTCTTAAGGTTGATGTAACGGTTCTCTCCCATGATGAAGTCTCTGTATTCCATTGTTGGAGCCTTGCTGTCAAGAACGAATGGATTCTGTCCTTCTGCTTCCCTACGTGGGTCGAATCTGAACAGGTTCCAGTATCCTGACTGAACTGCAAGCTTCTCTTCCTCAATCGCCTTAGCCATACCCTTACGGATACCATGGTTGATACATGGAGCATAACCAATTATGATTGAAGGTCCGTTGTAGCTCTCAGCTTCCTTGATTGCCTTAACACACTGAGCCATATCAGCACCCATAGCAACCTGTGCAACATAGATGTAACCATAGCTCATTGCAATTGCAGCAAGATCTTTCTTCTTAACATCCTTACCTGCAGCAGCGAACTGTGCAATAGCACCAAGGTTAGTAGACTTAGAAGCCTGTCCGCCTGTGTTAGAATAAACCTCTGTATCGAATACGAATACATTGACGTCCTTATGAGCTGCAAGAACATGATCAAGTCCGCCGTAGCCGATATCATAAGCCCATCCGTCACCACCGAGAATCCACTGTGACTTCTTTGAAAGGAATTCCTTCTCTGCAAGAACTTCCTTAGCCTTATCGCATCCGCACTTCTCAAGTGCAGCAACAAGCTTATCTGTAGCTGCTGAGTTAGCTTCGCCGTCTTCGTATGTTGCATAATACTCTTCGATAGCTGCCTTAATATCAGCATCATCTGTATTAGCAAGAATATCATCAAGCTTATTCTTAAGTGAGCTGCGGAGTGCATCAGCACCGAGCTTCATACCAAATCCAAACTCTGCATTATCCTCGAATAATGAGTTAGCCCATGCAGGTCCCTTGCCGGCCTTATTAACTGTATATGGAGTTGAAGGTGATGAACCTGCCCAGATTGAAGAACAACCTGTTGCATTGGCAATCATCATTCTGTCACCACAAACCTGTGTGATAAGCTTAGCATAAGGTGTCTCACCACATCCTGCACATGCACCTGAGTACTCAAGCAATGGCTGTCTGAACTGTGATCCCTTAACTGTAGCAACCTTGAACTTCTCAAGCACATCCGGCTTATCTGATACAGTAAGTCCGTAATCAAAGAACTTCTGCTCATCCATCTGTGACTCAAGTGGAGCCATCTTAAGTGTATCAGCCTTGTTATTGCCAGGGCAGACATTAGTACATGAACCGCATCCTGTACAGTCAAGAACTGATACTGTCATTGCAAAGTAATATCCAGGCATACCTGTCATTGCATGAACCTTCATGCCTGCAGGAGCTGCATTCTTCTCTTCCTCATTCATAACAACAGGACGGATTACAGCATGTGGACATACATATGCACACTGGTTACACTGAATACATGATTCTGAATTCCAGCATGGAACATCTACTGCAACGCCACGCTTCTCATAAGCTGCTGTACCCTGTGGGAATGTACCGTCGATAACATTCTTGAATGTAGATACAGGAAGCTTATTACCCTCACATGCATTGATTGGCTTCTGGATATTGTTAACGAAGTCAAGAACCTCAGGTCTTCCTTCTGTTGCAACAGTAGAAAGATTCTCATCCGTAGCGTTCTTCCACTCTTCAGGAACAGGTACTTCAACAACTTCTCCGGCACCTCTCTCGATAGCCTCAAAGTTCATTCTTACAACATCTTCACCCTTCTTAGCATATGAATGCTCTGCTGCTGACTTCATGTAGCCAATAGCCTCATCCTCAGGAATGATGTTAGCAAGCTTGAAGAATGCTGACTGAAGAATTGTATTGATACGTCCGCCAAGTCCGATCTCCTTACCAAGCTTAATACCATCGATGATATAGAACTTAACATTATGCTCAGCCATATATCTCTTAGCCTGTCCAGGAATGTGATCTGCAACCTCTTCAGGTGACCACTCACAGTTAAGAAGGAATGTACCGCCATCCTTAACATCCTGAACCATGTTATACTTGCTCATGTATGCAGGGCAGTGACATGCAACAAAGTCAGCCTTATCAATAAGGTATGTAGACTTAATAGGTGACTTACCAAAACGAAGGTGTGATGTTGTAACACCACCTGACTTCTTAGAATCATAATCAAAATATGCCTGTGCATACATATCTGTATGGTCACCGATAATCTTGATTGAGTTCTTATTGGCACCTACTGTACCATCTGCACCAAGTCCCCAGAACTTACATGATGTTGTTCCGGCCGGAGCAGTATTAGGATTCTCTGTACGTGGAAGTGAAAGGTTAGTAACATCATCAACAATACCGATTGTGAATCTGTTCTTTGGCTCATCCTTCTCTAATTCCTTATATACAGCGAATACTGATGAAGGAGGAGTATCCTTTGAACCTAAACCATAACGTCCACCAACTAATGTGATATCGTTAAGACCTGCTTCACGAAGTGTTGTAGCAACATCAAGGTAAAGTGGCTCACCAAGTGATCCTGGTTCCTTAGTTCTGTCAAGAACAGCAACCTTCTTAGCTGTCTTAGGAAGAACCTTTAAGAGTGCCTTAGATGACCATGGACGGTAAAGTCTTACTTTAACAAGACCAACCTTCTCACCCTTAGCTGTTAAGTAATCAATAACTTCTTCTGCAACGTCGTTGATAGAACCCATAGCTACGATAACTCTGTCTGCATCATGTGCACCATAGTAGTTAAATAAGTCGTAGTTAGTACCAAGCTTCTCGTTAACCTTCTTCATGTACTTTTCTACTACTTCTGGAAGTTCATCATATACTGTGTTACATGCTTCACGATGCTGGAAGAATACATCTCCGTTTTCATGTGAACCACGCATAGCTGGCTTGTTAGGGTTAAGTGCATGAGCACGGAACTCTTCAACCTTGTCCATTGGGCACATTTCCTTAAGATCTTCGTAATCCCACTTTTCAATCTTCTGAATCTCGTGTGATGTACGGAAACCATCAAAGAAGTTGATGAATGGAACCTTGCCATCAATAGCTGCAAGATGTGCAACTGGGCTTAAGTCCATAACTTCCTGTGGGTTTGTCTCAGCAAGCATAGCAAAACCTGTCTGACGACATGCATAAACATCACTATGATCACCGAAAATGTTAAGTGACTGTGTAGCAACTGTACGAGCTGATACATCAAATACACAAGGAAGCTGTTCAGCAGCAATCTTATACATATTAGGAATCATAAGTAAAAGACCCTGTGAAGCTGTGAATGTTGTTGTAAGAGCACCTGCTGCAAGTGAACCATGTACTGTACCAGCAGCACCTGCTTCAGACTGCATCTCTGTTACCTTTACTGTGTTACCAAAAATATTCTTTCTTCCTGCTGCTGACCACTGGTCAACAACATCCGCCATTGGGCTGGAAGGAGTGATAGGATAGATACCAGCTACTTCTGTAAATGCATACGCAACATGAGCAGCGGCTGTATTACCATCCATTGACTGTTTTTCTCTAGCCATTGTTATATAACCTCCTAAATCGAAATATGAGATAATAATCTCTCTATATATGTATATTAGTATTATTCGACAAAAAAGTAAAGCCATTATCTAAAATCTATTGTACCTATTTTTGTAATATTTGATTATTCAGAATGCAAAAGTATTTTTACTATATTATTAAAATACATTCCAAAAAAATCTTTTTAAAAATTTAATATTTTTTTCAAAAAAGTGTTAATTTTTTCTATAAAAAGGAATATAATGCTCTAGTTAGAATAATAAGTCAGGAGATAACACCTATGATTACAAAAGAACTTAAGAACAAAAAGCTTATAATAGCAATTACTTCTGTTGTAGTTGTACTATTGCTTCTTATAATTTTATTTTTTTCCTTATTTAACATCAATATCATTGTAAATGGAAAAGAGAACGAAACAATAGAATATGGTGATACATATACAGAGGAAGGAGCTTCTGCTTCATACAATACACTTTCTTTTAAGAATAAATCTGTTGATGTATCAATAAGCGGCGAAGTAGACTGCTCTAAACTCGGAACATACCATATACATTACAAAGCTAAGAAAGGCTTTCTTTCATCGACTAAGACAAGAGAAGTTAAAGTCGTTGATACAGCTGCTCCCGTGATAGAACTTAACACAGTTGAGGGATATTACCCTAAGACAGGTGAAGCTTATAAGGAAGAAGGTTTTACAGCCACTGACAATTATGATGGTGATATTACCGATAAGGTTACACGCCACGAAAAGGACAATGTCGTTACTTACACTGTCAGCGACTCCTCTGGCAATAAGACAACTGTTACAAGAACTGTTGAATATAATGACGGAATTGCTCCTTCACTCACACTCAATGGTGACAGCCATGTAACAATTAAAGCCGGAACTAAATACAAAGATACCGGTGCTGCTGCCACAGATTCCCACGGCAATGACATTTCTGACAGCATAACAGTATCTGGTGAAGTCAAGAATTACCGTTCTGGTGACTATACTTTAACATATACAGCTACTGACAAATTTGGCAACACCAACTCAATTGGCAGAACTGTAACTGTTGAAGCCGTAAAGCAGGCTGACTCTGCCGCTGTCAATCCCGGTTCAAAGGTTGTATACCTTACATTCGACGATGGTCCTGGTGCTTACACACAGCAGCTTCTTGACGTGCTTGCCAAATATAACATAAAAGTTACATTTTTTGTAACCAATGTAAACAGCGGATATCAGAATATGATTGCGAAGGAAGCCGCTGCAGGACATACAGTTGCAATACACAGTGCTTCCCATAATTACCAGCAGATCTATTCAAGTGTTGGTGCTTATTTTGATGATTTGAACGAAATGTCGGATATTATATATTCGCAGACTGGAAGCCGTCCAACATTAGTACGTTTCCCAGGTGGAAGTTCTAATTCTGTCAGCAAGAAATACTGCAAAGGAATTATGACAGAACTTGCAAAAGATGTTACTGACCAAGGCTATAAATACTATGACTGGAACGTATCAAGCGGCGATGCCGGTGGAACAACAAGCACAAGTGAGGTATACCAGAATGTAATCAATGGTATCCAGAGCCATAATGTATCCGTTGTATTACAGCACGATATTAAGAGCTTCAGCGTTGATGCAGTTGAGAGCATAATCCAGTGGGGACTTGCTAACGGATACACATTCCTTCCTTTGACAACATCAAGCCCTGATGTACACCACGGAATTAATAATTAATGAGCAGCAATCAATAATATGAACCCAAAATAATATCAATCAGTATTTAATATTAGAACAAAAAACTATGTATTACATCAGTCTTATCCAATCATGATGTAATACATAGTTTTTTTATTTTATATCTTTCCTTATTTCACTGCCTGTTAAGAGCTGCAAGATAGCCGACAGCTGATAGTGCCGCCACATTTCCTTCCCCTGCCGCTTTAACATACTGATAAGGTACTCCTGTTATATCACCAGCCGCATATAAACCTTTTATATTAGACGCCATACTTTTATCTGTAATTACTTTGTTATCTTCTATCTTAATTCCTGGAACTAACTGGGCTGGCTTCATCGACTCCCTTAATACAAATATTCCGTCTGCCGCAAGTTCTCTGTCCTCCATAATAAGAACCATTTTATCCTCCCTACGCTCAATTGACAGCGGTTTTCCTTTAATAATATCAATATTATCTTTTAATGAATCTTTGCCTGCCTGTAATGTATTTATATCTTTATCCTTATTATAAAGAGGCATATAATACACCTTCTTAGCCGTCTGTGCAAGAAACTCTGCTTCGCTTAAAGCCTCCTCATTAAATCCTATAACTATCGCTTCTCTTTCTTTATATAAAGCGGCATCACAGGTAGCACAATAGCTTACACCACGTCCAAGATTTTCATATTCACCTGCATATGGCTTTTTAACATCTACACCTGTTGCAAGTATAACTGTAAGTGCCTCATAATTATTCTTTTTGCCCTGTATATGAAAATATTTTCCCATTGCATACACTGCATTCACCATATCTTCTGTTATATCTATTGAAAGACTTTTAAGGTGATTGTTAAATGCCTGTGACAGTTCCTTACCTGTAATATCAATAAAACCAGGATAATTCTTTATTATATGTGCCTTTGACACTTTATCACTAATCTTGTTATTACCTATAAGGAGTATTTTCCTGCCTCTTATCTTAGCAGTTATTGCCGCTGACACACCCGCTGGACCTGTTCCTATTATAGCTATATCATATCTTTCCATATCTTAATTCCTTTCCTGCCTTTTATGTTTAATTATATTATTATTAACAAAATGCTTAATATACCAAACATTACTTAATCGTTTTGTCTTTTAATATATTATAGACATACTAACGCATATTATAATAATTGTAAAATCAAAAAAGATGCAGACACATTTTATTGATATCGCACTGCCACTTAACAGCAGTCATATCCAAAATGTGTCTACATCTTTATGGGTAATATTAAATCAAATTTATTGGGAATTAGTCATCTTCGCCCTGAAGTGCATCGTATCCTGTTTCACCTGTACGAACCTTTACTACATTTTCCACATCATATACGAATATCTTACCATCACCGATATGACCTGTGTAAAGTACCTTTCTTGCGGCATTGATAACATCCATTACAGGAACTTTGGAAATAACCATTTCAACCTGTACCTTAGGAAGAAGCTGCATTTCCATCTGAACTCCACGGTAATACTCTGGAGCACCCTTCTGAGCGCCACAGCCAAGTACCTGCGTAACTGTCATACCAGTTACTCCGATGTCGTTCATAGCCTTCTTTAACTTTTCGAAACGCTCCTGCTTCATAAGGATTTCTACCTTAGTAATCTTATTCTCATCTGGAATATCAGATGTCTTAATCATAGCTGGAACTGAGTTTTCCATGCTTTCTGAACCAACTGATACAACATCTTCATATGTTATATCTGGCATACCCGCTGTACCAAGTTCAAATCCTGCATATGCACTTGTAAGTCCGTGCTCACATATGTCAAGACCCTTTATTTCCTCTTCCTCTGTAGCTCTAAGTCCAATTGTTGCCTTGATTACAAAGAATACGATTGTCATACATACAGCAGCCCATGCTGCTACTGATACAAAACCTAATAACTGAAGTCCAAGCTGTGTAAATCCACCACCGTAGAATAAACCTTCTGCCTTAATCGCACCACTCTCAATAGCAATTGCATAACCAGGGGCTTTGCTTGTAGCAAATAAACCAACTGCGATTGTACCCCATATACCATTCATCATATGAACAGCTACTGCACCAACCGGATCATCAATGTGAAGCTTATAATCAAGAAGCCATACACCAAATACCACCAAAAGACCTGCTACAATACCTATTACTATTGCACCTGCTGCATCTGTTACATCACAAGAAGCTGTAATAGCTACAAGTCCTGCAAGTGAAGCATTAAGACACATTGAAACATCCGGCTTACCATACTTAATCCATGTAAATACCATACAAGTTACAGTTGCAATTGCTGGTGCAACTGTTGTTGTAAGGAATACCGAACCTAAATCCTCAATTGTTGTACAAGCTGCACCATTAAATCCATACCAGCCAAACCATAATATAAATACACCAAGTGCACCAAGTGGAATACTATGTCCTGGGAAAGCATTAACCTTAACTACCTTACCATTTTCATCTTTAACAAATTTACCAATACGAGGTCCTAATATCTTAGCACCTATAATAGCTGATATACCACCAACCATATGTATACAGCAGGAACCTGCGAAATCATGGAAGCCTAACTGTGATAACCAGCCTCCGCCCCATATCCAGTGTGCTTCAATAGGATATACAAGTGCCGATATAACACCTGAATATACACAATATGAAAGGAACTTTGTTCTCTCTGCCATAGCTCCTGATACAATCGTTGCCGATGTTGCACAGAACACGGTCTGGAAAATCATGAATACGCCGATCGGCAGTCCGTTGAACATGCCGTCTGCATCTGCCAGCGATTTCGGATTAAAAAAACCGGCGGTTCCGATAAAAGCATTGCTTCCTCCGAACATCAGCGCAAATCCGATGATAAAGAAGAAAATAGAGCCGAGCACGAAATCCATCATATTCTTCATCAGAATGTTTCCGGAGTTTTTCGCTCTTGTAAATCCTGTCTCCACCATGGCAAATCCGGCCTGCATAAAATACACCAGAAAGGCTCCGACCATGGTCCATACAATATTGAGTAATACCTGTGTGTTTTCCATAATAAGTTCCTCCTCATTCCCATCTTACCTGTTCCCGTCTGCAGATCTTCTGAAACGGTCATCCTGAAACGGTAGCTTTCAGATTTTTTAAAGTGCCTGTTCGCCGTGCTCACCTGTCCGGATCCGCACTGCATCTTCGACATCGTAAACGAAAATTTTTCCATCGCCGTAGTTTCCGGTTGACAGGTTTTTCACAACAAAATCAACGATTTTCGGAACCTTGTCGTCCTCCACAACGGTCTCCACTTTAACCTTCGGAAGCATTTTGGCCACGATTTCCGCTCCACGGTACATCTGACGATATCCCTTCTGGTTTCCATATCCAAGGATATTTGTGATCATCATACCGTTTGCCTTCTGCTCCTCGAGGAGTAGCTCCAGGTTTTCGAGGCTCTCCGGACGAATTACAATTTCCAGCTTTTTCATGATTTTCCCTCCCTTTCCGAACCGGCTCCTGTACAGCTTCTGATTTTTCCGGCTGCGGATTTCTTTTTTATCCGCCTTCCCGGTTTTCTCTTCCATTCATTTACCGGCTCTGCTGCTTCTATATAGAAATCTGTTTTCTGACAGATTTTCTAACCTCTTCTTTCATGCCTGGACTGTTCCGCAGCTTTGCTGTTTTTACAGTCGTTTTTTTGCAGCTGTTTTTTTGCAGCTGTTTTCACAATCCGCTGTTTTTAATTAATCACACTCGTCGGCATTCCCTCCAGGTAAGACCGGAAGTTTTTCACCGCCAGATCGACTGCGCGGAGTCTTGCTGCCTTCGGCTGCCAGGCGATATGGGAAGTAATAAAGGTGTACGGCGACTGCATCAGCGGAATCTGATACTGCGGCGGCTCATTTGCGACAACATCGAGTCCTGCCATATAAACCTTTCTCGATTCCAGCGCCTCAAGAAGCGCCTCCTCATCGATGATGCTTCCCCGTGCGGTGTTGATAATGATGACACCGTCCTTCATTTTGGCAAATGCTTCACGGTTCAGCAGGTTTTCTGTTTCCTTCGTATGCGGACAGTGAATGGAGATCACATCCGACCGTTCGAAAATTTCTTCCATGCTGACCTGCTCGATGCCGTCATACTGCGGCCCCGTCTTTTTGTGACGGCTGTTTGCGATGACCTTCATACCAAAGCCCTTTGCCATTCTTGCCATCCAGAGACCGATCGCGCCAAGTCCGATGATTCCCATCGTTTTCTGATAGAGCTCAATCTGCGGTACAAACAGTTGATTGTAGCTTGCCTGCGGATTCGTTTCTTTTTCTTTCCAGTACCCTGTTTTGGTGTAATCGCTCTGTACCGTCACGTTATGACAGATGTTCATGAGCAGTGCCATCGCATACTGGGCAATGGTGACATCGCCGTAAATCGTATTCGTTATGGTCAAGCCCCGGCGTCTTGTCATTTCCACATCGAAGTCTTCAAATCCATGTCCCAGCGTTGCGATATATTTCAGATTCGGATGCGCTTCAAAGAGCTTTTCGTTGATCACTCCTTTGTGGACCCAGATACCAAGTGCTGCGTCGGCGTTCCCGATCTGACTGCTGTAATCTTCGAAGGTGTACCTCTTTTTCTCCTGATGGATGATACGGAACTTTCCGATCTGTGGTACGGTCTGCAGCATTTTGTTCCACTCTGCTTCTATTTCTTCGTACGTCAGATCGATGGTTCCCGGGTCTCCCTGAAAAACGACTACCTCATAGTTTTCTTCTTTCATACGCCTCGCCTCCTGTTGTGCAATCAGTCCGCAGATCATCACGAGCTGTTCGGCTGCGTGACACGCTGTTTTCTTATCCCCGCTTCCGAGGAACTGTGCTCCGACAACGGAACCGCCGCTTGCCATCGATGTGAAAATCACGATCAGCAGTACGCAGATCGTATTGACAAGTGAGATTCCGGAAACAGCCGTTTCACCGGCTCCGGATACCATCACCATGTCTGCCATACCGACGGTAACGGCCAGCACCTGTTCCACAATCAAGGGAACGATCAACCGGACCAGACGCTTTCGGTCAAATAAGACGTTTGTGTTTTCCATCGGACTTTCTCCTTTCCGGTAAAATCAAAAAGCGATCTGGAAATCTTCCTTCCAGATCGCCCCGTTGCGAACTCTTTACTGACGTTTCTCCTTTGGATTGAAAAACGCGGCACGAAGCTTTCCCTTCGTACCGCGCCTTCGCGAATCCATTACTTATATGGAGTTTATCTTGAAAAACAGACAGAGCGTTTTCCGGTTTTCTGAGAGTGTTTTTTGGAAGAAATAAAACCTTGGAGAAAGGGAGAAAATTACAAACGGAGCGATTCTATTCCCAGAACCGCTCCGTTGCGTTATCTTTACTCTATTCTTTTTCTCTGCTGTTTTTCAACATAGGCACATTCTAGCGGAATTCCCGCTTTTTGTCAATCCTTAAATTTTTTGATGATTTCCGTTCTTTTGCGTCAGTTCTGTCAATTTTACACAATTTCACCGATGTTTTTTCGGTTGTTTCTGAACATTTTTCTCATGAACCTTTGAAATTTCTTTGTTTTCTTTTAAAATCGCGGAAAAACTCCGGCAAAATTCTGTGAAAATTCAGAGCGAACGCCAGACTTGGCATTCATCAAATATCCGCTACCTGTCTGGAGCGTGTTTGAAAAAAGCTCTGTTATGTCAGATCCAGTCAAAATCTCCGCCGGTAATCGCAAGACTTAAGAGTGCATCCATCTTTTCCACTTCCTCTTCGCCCTCAATTTTTTGCAGCAGCACTGCGGTGTCCAGCACATCCTCCAAAGATTCGCCAGGTCCGATTTCATAATCCACCTCCGCCTCGCAGTCCGGGCATGGGATTTTTTCCATCGTCTGAAGGGATAAAAAGCGGTTGCCGCATTTCTTGCATTCATAATAACCACATGTTTTGGTTCCGTCTGGTACGTAATACATTTTTTCATACTCCTTTTTATTTTTCATACTTCTCAATGATACACTGATGTTCTTTTACCGCATCCGTGAACTCGCTGCGGACTTCTTCATTTGGAATGTACGCCATCTGTTCTCTTCGATCGTATGCCAGATAGCCTAAGTGAATCAGTGCAGTTAAAACGTCATCTTTATTTTTAAATGTCACCATATCATTCTGATACGATTTCGTTTTTACTTTCACTCGTTCCCCGGACATCATCGTAATAATGTCTGTTATAATATGCATCCAATTACGTATCGGATTCTACATCTTAATTCCGCAGTATTCCCATGTCACTGTATCGAGCAAGAGGAACTCCTCTGTTCCAATCGGCTTTCCATCTCTGTAAGTTGAAAACACATCCGTGCTAATCAGATTTCCCTCTTTCGTAATTGCATCCATAGGTGTATGACCTACAACCTGCAACAACTTACGTGGCTTATATAATCTCATTTTTGAATGCTGTGGTCTCAGCCAGATCGGCGATGCATCATTCCACATCTCGATTCTTCCGAGCTGATTAATCGTCTCTAGCACAGCATCCACATCATTATATTTTGCTCGCGGAACATATTCCTCTACAAAGAAATTCAGTACGCCTCCATGAGAAAAGAGAACATTGTCTATTCTCTGAACATATTTAATGGGATTATCTTCTGGAACAGCCTCTCGCAAATCCAACAACTTTCTTTGCACTGTCATTGAAGCCATGGAGCTATAACCGCTCTCCAGACAATGCCACAGATAACTCAAATCGTGATTCCCGTAGCACCAGGCCGTTTCCGGAAATGCTTTTGCAAACCGAATAGCCTCATCATAAGTTTCTTCATAAAGTCCGACATTATATTGCTTGTCCCAATCATCAGGGATGTCCATCAGACATACCGCTCGATCAGCAATTCCCTGATGCATAAGAGCTGTAGCCTGTTTAAACATCTGCGGTTTAAGATGAACATCAGGAATTACTAATATCTTCATACCATCATACCTTCTTATACTATTCTACTGGATATATCACCCTTTGTCCGGATATCTTCCAACTGATACCGCATTTGCAATGTCTTAATCCAATGAACTGCTGTTTCATAGCACCACCACAGACAGGACATCGTTTTGCTTTTGATCTCATCGCTTCTTAGTAAAGCTTTGCGCCTGCAGGAATCTCATCGCTTACCATGCTCAAGTTAAGCTTCTC
>ENA-ORPF01000830-ORPF01000830.1-human-gut-metagenome-genome-assembly--contig:-NODE-830-length-28430-cov-3.075595_pt1 | contig 28430 bp, 27 predicted proteins | sample MGYA00242140_ERZ509070 | MGnify/ENA primary metagenome ERZ509070 (study PRJEB26280, sample SAMEA2338713) | human gut metagenome | biome: human gut; feature: human-associated habitat; material: faeces... | reverse complement strand
TTGTCCGCACCGGCTTCTTCACCCCGGACAGCAAGAACCCCGGCGTGTACAACCGCGTGGTCACCCTGCGTGACAGCTTCAAGCCTGCAAAGTAAATCCTTTCAAAGGAGTACAAACAGATGAAAAAGCATCTGATCCGGAATGCGATCCTGATGGCTGTTGCCACCCTCATCATGGGTGTGTTCCTCAGCCTGTATATTGCCAATACCGGCACGGTTCCAGCTGCCGACAATGCGGCCGCCTCTACCGCTTCTTCACAGGCCGCACAGTAACCGCATCCCTCCCAACTGCTGCACGGCTCTGCCCGTGCAGCAGTTTTTTTGTTAGGAGACCCTATGTTTATCGATATCATCCCGTTACAGAAGAACACCGCCCGCCTGACCCGTGTTTACGGGGACGCACCCTGTGCGGCCCTTCCCGCAAGCGTACCGGGCCCGGAGGGCGGGGTGCTGGCCATCACCGAGCTGGGGGACTACTGCTTCTCCGAGAAGCCCAGAAGCCTGCCCGGGGCCGATGCGCTCTGCCGCTATGAAGTCGGCCCGGACGGCACCTGCACCCTTGTGCAGGCCTTTGGCCGCAACCTGACCGGACGGCATGGCCGCTATGACCTCGACTTCGGGGAAGGGTCTGCTGCCCCGGAGGAGCTGCACCCGGTGTGCGGCAATTTCGTGGAGGAGATCTCCCTGCCGGACAGCCTGCAGGTCATCGGCAGCTGCGCCTTTTACAACTGCCGCAGCCTGCGCCTGCTCACGGTGGGCAGCGGCAGCCTGACCGTAGGCAGCGATGTGTTTTTAAACTGCTTCGCGCTGGAGACTATCCGGGTGCAGGCCGCGCCCGGGGACTCCACCGGTCTGTTTGCTCTTGTGAACAACATCACCGAGGCCGTGCGGGCACTGTTCTGGCTCCCGGGTGAGGCGCGTCCCCGGGCAGGGCTATGGTACCCCGCCTACTGGGAGGATGTAGAGGAAAGCCCCGCTCACATCCTGCTTCACACCTTTTCGGGGCAGGGATATCATTACAGGCAGTGTTTTCTGGATGGAAAAATCCTTTCCGCAGAATATGATGCCATCTTCCCGGACGGCCACGCCGCCGAGGATCAGGGCGTGGCGGCCATGCTCTGCTTCGACCGCCTGCGCTGGCCATGGAACCTGACCGAAAAGGCAAAGGCCCCCTACCGTGAATTTCTGGCCGCTCACACCGGCCTTGTGCTCCAGCGCCTGCTGAAGGCACAGGATACCGACAGCATAAAGGATCTGCTGGCGCTGGATGTGCTGGATGCTGCTGCCTTTGCTGAGGGCGCGGCACTTGCCGCCAAGGCAGACAACGCAGCTGCTGCGGCATTGCTGGCCGACGCAGAGCACAAAAAGAGGGGTTCCGCCCCGAAGAAGCGGAGGTATGATTTTGATTTCTGAAAAAGAGAAATTCTTCGACCCTCGCAAGCCCTTTGCATCCAAACGGCCAGAGACCCACGAGGAGTGGCAGGCCCGGATGGGCGGCGAGGTGCTGGCTGTGGTGCGCAGCGGGCTGTACCTCGACTTCCGCTTTCTGGATATGGCGCTCAGTGCCCTGACCCCGGTACCGGACGAGCGGTGCGGTGTGCTGGCCACAGACGGTGTGAACCTCTATTATCAGCCCAGCGCCCTGCTGCGGCTCTACCAGAAGAACCCAAAATATCTCAATCGGTTGTATCTGCACACGGTATTCCACTGCGTATTCCGGCATCTCTGGCTCAAGGGCAAGCGGGATGCCCGGCTGTGGAATCTGGCCTGCGATATCGCCGTGGAGAATGTGCTGGACAACCTGAATCGTTCCAGTGTCAAGCGCCCGCTGACCTGGGTGCGCCAGAACGCCTACGCCGCCATTGCCGCGGAGGGCAGGGTGGTGGCCGCTTCCCCGGCTTACCGGTGGTTGGCGGGCCAGACCCCCGGCATTCTGCGCCAGCTGGAGCGGGAATTCTACACCGATGACCACCGCCTGTGGCCCAAGGATGCCCCCGAGCAGCCCCAGCAGATGCCCACGCCCCTGCCCCAGAAGACGTGGCAGAAGATCGGTGAGCGGATGCAGACCGAGCTGGACCTGCGGGACAAGGAAGCCGGTGACGGTGCCGATGCCCTGAAGCAGCAGGTCAAGGCTGCCAACCGCAGCCGCCGGAGCTATCAGGATTTCCTGCGCCGGTTCTGCGTGACCCGGGAGGAGGTCCACCTCGATCCGGATGAGTTCGACCTGAACTTCTACACCTACGGCCTGTCGGTCTACGGTAACATGCCCCTGATCGAGCCGCTGGAGACCCGGGAAAGCAAGAAGATCGAGGAGCTGGCGCTGGTCATTGACACCAGCTACTCCACCTCCGGCGAGCTGGTACGGGCCTTTCTGGCCGAGACCTACACCCTGCTGAAAGGGCGGGAGAACTTCTTTCACCGGATGAACCTGCATCTCGTTCAGGCAGACAACGCCATCCGGCAGGATCTGCTCATCCGTAACGAAGACGAGCTCATCCATGCCATGAACCACTTTGAGCTGCGGGGCGGCGGCGGCACCGATTTCCGGCCTGCCTTTGAATATGTGAACCAGCTCTGCGCCGAAAAGAAGTTTTCCAACCTGCGGGGCCTGCTCTATTTTACCGATGGCATGGGCACCTACCCGGCCCGCCGCCCGGCCTACGATACCGCGTTCCTGTTCCTGGGAGAAAAATTCGATGATGCCAACGTTCCCCCCTGGGCCATGAAGGTGGTTCTGGATGAGGATGAATTTTCAGGGCCAACGGCTCGGGCCGCATCGGCACTGGCCGACGCGCTGGCCGACGCGGACCTGGACGCTATTTACCCGGATGGTTCATGGGATGAGATCCTGGATCTTTCCACGGCGCGGGGGATTTTCCGTCACCGCCCCGAAACAAAGCCCTATTATGACTTTATCCGGCCGCATTTCCCGGCCGCCATCCGGTTGCAGGACGATATTCTCCCCACGCTCCGGACGCTCCGCGAACGGGGCTACCGACTGGGCGTGCTGACAAACGGATTTACGGACTATCAGTACGCCAAACTGAACGCGACCCCCATTCCGGCCTATATGGATATCATCCGCGTGTCGCGGGAATTCGGGGACAGCAAACCCAGCCCCCGGCCCTTCCTTGGAATGTGCAGACTTTTTGACTGTCCGGCCGAAGAAATGGTCTATGTCGGGGACAGCCCCGTCAACGATGTGTGCGGCGCACGCGGCGCCGGTCTTATCCCGGTGTGGCTCCGGAACCGTCCCGTTTTTGCCCCGTATGCCGCACCGGCGCCCTATACCATTGACCGCATGGGAGAATTGCCTGCCGTCATAGAGCAGATCGAACGGGATCTTGCCGGAAAAGCCGCCGAACGGGAGTGAAAACAGATGCAAAATCTAAAAAAAAGACGGGACGGCTTTTTTCTCGGTATTGACGAAGGAACAACCGGCACCACAGCCATTCTTTTTGATTGGAATTTTCACCCGGCGGGAAAGGGTTATTGCGAAGTGACGCAATATCACCCCGGCCCCGACCGCTCGGAACATGACCCGGAGGAACTTTTTGCAGCGCTCCTTGAAGCGGTCGGCACGGCCATGAAAGAGGCCGGCGCAAAGCCGGCGGACATTCTGTCGGTCGGTTTGGATCACGAGGGGGAAAGCGCCCTGCTTTTTGAAGCCGGGAGCGGACGGGCGCTGGGACGCTCGTTGGTCTGGCAGGACCGCCGCACCGAAGCAAGAGCGGCCGCGCTCCGGGGGACGCACGGTCCGCTTTTCCGGGAACGCACCGGGCTTTGTCCGGACAGCTATTTCAGCGCCACCAAAATGGCGTGGCTTCTTGAAAACACGCCGAGGGCGGCAGAGCTCTCGCGCCGGGGACTGTTGCTGTGCGGCAACATGGACGCCTATCTTCTTTACCGGCTCACCGGCGGAAAGTCTTTCTTCACGGACCCTTCCACGGCTTCCAGAACTCTGCTTTACAATCTGAAGACCAAGGCTTTTGATCCGGAACTTTGCGCCGTTTCCGGCGTGACCGGTGTGAAACTGCCGGGAATTTTGGACAGCGCCGCCCGTTTCGGCATGACCGACCCGGCTGTTTTTCTCGGCATCCGCGCGCCGGTCGGCGGGCTTCTTTGCGACCAGCAGGCCGCGCTTTTCGGTCAGGGCTGTCTCTGGCCGGGCGATCTGAAAATGACCTTCGGCACCGGCGCGTTTTTGCTGATGAACACCGGAGAACAGCCGGTTTTCTCAAAAGAGGGACTGATTACCACCGTGGCCTATCAGCTGGCGGGGCGCACGACCTACGCGTTGGACGGCGGCATTTATACGGCCGGATCGGCCATGACTTTTCTGCGGGACAATTTTGCTTTTCTTACTTCCCCACGGGAGGCAGGAACCGTGGCGGCCTCGGCCGCGCCCAACGGCAATCTCTTTTTTGTCCCGGCCTTTACCGGCCTTGGCGCACCCTGGCAGGATCCAGACGCCCGCGGAATGATCATCGGAATAGACGGCTCGACCACCAAAGCGCAGATGGTCCGCGCGGCAGAGGAAGCCATTGCCTTTCAGACCGCCGACCTCACGGCGGCCATGTCACGCGCGGCAGATCAACCGATCCTGCGCCTGCGATGTGACGGCGGCGCGGCGGGAGACGCCTTTCTTATGCAGTGCACAGCCGACTTTACAGGCATACCGGTAGAAGTGCCCGCCATGCGGGAAGCCACGGCGCTGGGTGCGGCGCGCATGGGCGCCATCGGCGCGGGATGGGCAGATCCAAAGGAAAAAATTCATCTTGGCGCAATCCGCCGCTTTGAACCGCAACTTTCCGAAGAAGAACGCGAAGCGCGCCTTGCCGGCTGGCACCGCGCCGTGGCACGCGCCGGTCACTGGGCCTGATAGCGCAGTGCCCTTCGCCCGGGCGTTCCGGCCAAAGCACCGTGGGTTTTCCGTTTTTTCGCCCAAAATACCCCCAAACGGGATGAGTTTTCAAGCAAAGAGAAGAGGAACCTTTAAGGTTCCTCTTCTCTTTGTTTTTGCTTGCGGAAACCGCTTTTCTTTACCCGTTTGCCGGGTAAATTTCTTTTATCTCGCCGCGTCTGAAAGAACGGATCGTTTCCTCATCCGCTTCCCGCTCGCAGACAACCTCTTCCACCATGGAAAGCGGGCAAAGGACAAACGGGCGCGACACGCCGATTTTGGACGAATCGCAAAGAAACACCCGCCGGCGCGCCCGCGTCAGCATCACCCGGCGAAGCGCGGTTTCTCCTTCGGAGATATCATTGATTTCTCCGTCCGTGGAAAGTCCCTGACTGGAAAAAAAGAAAAGATCGGCACGGATCCCCCGCAGGGCTTCCTCGGCCGCCGGGCCGCCGAAATTATGATTTTCGCGCGAAAACCGCCCGCCGATGGCGTAAAGTTCGGCGCCCGGCGGACAGGGTTCCTCAAAAATTTTCAGATTATTGGTGAAAATCCGCAATTCCCTCTTTTCGGAAAGATGGCGCATCATACGCCGGACGGTGGAGGAAGAATCCACCAGGAGCGTATCCCCGTCCCGCACCAGCGCGGCCGCTTTTCTGGCGATCGCGTCTTTTTGCGCGCTGTGGTCATCGTCCCGCAGATCAATCGGAACCACGGAGTGAAGATAGCGCGTCAGCGTCACGGCACCGTAAAGATGTGTGACCAATCCGCGCTCCGAAAGCGCCCGGATATCCCGGCGCACGGAAGCCTCACTGAAAAAAAGCGTTTGAGAGATCTCCCGAACGGTCACGGACGGGCGCTGGCGCAGCATGGCCAAAATTTTCTGCTGTCTTTCCAGTTGGCTCATGTTTTCTCCTTCCTTTTTGCTTTTGAAGCCGGCTTTTTGAAAAGCATAACACATTTCCGGCCCATATGCAAGGGCTTTTTGAAATTCTTTGATTGAAAATGATTCTTTATGACAATTAAAGCTGTTAAAAATGCGAAATTATCTATCTATCTGAAAGGAATTGACAGTTCTTCTGTCAGATGCTATAATATTTTTGATTCTGAAAACAAGATTCGCACCGCGGTGCGGAAAAGGAGGGCCGATGAAATTACCCTATCAGAACACCATCCCGGTGGCCGGTTGCGGATTCATGCCTATTCCCCGCAGGAGAAAATGGGACCGCGCCAAAAGCGCTTTGTTTACACCTATGCCTATTGCGTCTGTATGTTCGGCACGCCCGACCAACGGGTCTGGCCGGCCAAATATTTCGATCTGGCGAAAAGCTATGGCGTGGAACCTTTCCGGTGGAAGACCCGGCGCTCATTGACGCGGCTCTGGCGGCCGGCACCCGGCTTTTCACCATCAACGATCCTGCATGGCTGATGGCCTATCTCAGGCAAAAAGGGCTTCACCAATAAGCGCCTTTTAAAATTATATTGCGAAAACAAGGAGAAAAAATCATGGCAATTGTGGCAATTATCGGCGCGGGCATGATGGGCAGTGCGCTCGCCTTTCCCGCCAGAGAAAACGGGAACGAAGTCCGGCTGTGCGGGACGCATCTGGACAAAGAAATTATTGATGTCTGCCGGAAAACCGGACGGCATCCGAAATTTGAAAAGGACTTCCCGGCGGGCGTTTCCTATTATCAGATTGAAGAACTGGAAACAGTCATCCGGGGGGCGGATCTCGTCATCTGCGGCGTCTCCAGTTTCGGCGTTTCCTGGTTTTCGGATTTTGTTCTGCCCAAAATTCCGGACGGGACGCCGGTTTTGAGCGTCACGAAAGGCCTGATGGACACGCCGGATGGAAAACTGCTTTGCTATCCGGAACTTTGGCAGCAAAAGCTGGACGCCATCGGAAGCCGAGTGGAACTGAACGCGATCGGCGGCCCCTGCACCAGCTATGAACTGGTGGCGCACGACCAGACCGAGGTCGCCTTCTGCGGGAAAAACATGGAGACGCTGAAAAAACTCAAAAAGATCCTGCAAACGGATTATTATCACATCAGTCTCTCTACCGATGTTGTGGGCATCGAATCGGCCGTGGCGCTCAAAAACGGCTATGCGTTGGGGATCGCGCTGACGATCGGACTCAACCGTCGCTTCTTCGGAAACGATACCCTGCACTTCAATTCTCAGGCAGCCGTTTTCGGGCAGGCGGCCAAAGAAATGGCCAGACTGTTGACCTATCAGGGGGCCGGGACACTGGAAAATCTGTGCGTGGGCGTGGGCGATCTTTATGTAACGGTATACGGCGGGCGCACGCGCCTGGTCGGAATCCTGCTGGGTGAAGGACTGACGATTGACGAAGCAAAAGAAAAGCTGAACGGCGTCACGCTGGAATCCCTGGTGGTGGCAGAGCGTGTGGCCAGAGCCGTTCGCGTGGCAGCGCAAAAACAGTTGCTTTCTCTTGCCGACTTCCCGCTTTTGTGCGAGGTGGATTCCATTATCACCGACAAAAAGCCGGTAGACATCCCCTTTGAAAAGTTCACTTTCGTGCATGAATAAAATGCTTTGACGGGCAAGCGAAGATAAAGCGCTAACAAAAAAGGAGCGGGGGTTTCACCGCTCCCTTTTCTCTTTTTTCCGGAATTTCGTTTTGCACTTGAAATTCATGGGGGTATCGGTTATAATAAACAAAGCGGAGGTGCAAAATGAAGATCATCAACTTAAAACATCCGGAAAAAGAAATGTCCCTCTTCAGGGGCTGTGGCCTTTGCCTTGGCCATTTCGACGGTCTGCATATCGGGCATCGGGCGCTCATTGAAGAACTGAAGCGCATTTCAGGAGGATTCCGGCCTCCCCTGCCGCTTGGAGCACTTTGCTTTTCAAAGCCCCCCGCTTTTTATCTTTCAAGAAATCCGGCACCGCAACTGACAACGCTGAAAGAAAAGCTGATGCTTTTGCGCCAGGCAGGGCTTTCTTTCGTAATTCTTTATGATTTTCCGGAAATCATGTCCTATTCTCCGGAAGAATTCGTCAAACACATTCTTATCAAAGACTGCGCCTGTCAGACTGTGACCTGCGGGTTCAACTATACATTCGGCGCGGGCGGCGCGGGAACGCCGACAATGCTGGCCGATCTGTTTGAGAAGAAGATCGGGCGGAAAATCTCGGTCGTCGGCCCGGTCCTGCATGCGGGGCGGCCGGTCTCTTCGACCGGAATCCGCAAACTTCTGGAACAAGGGCGGGTCAAAGAGGCCACGCTCCTGTTGGGCCGCCCGTATTTTATCACGGGGACCGTGCAAAGCGGCCGCCATGTCGGGCACACCATGGACGCACCGACAGCCAATCTGCTCTTTCCGCCGGAAAAACTGATCCCCAAACACGGCGTTTACGCCAGCCGTGTGAAAATCGGCCGGAAAACCTATAATGCGCTGACCAACATCGGCGTACGCCCCACTTTTGATGACGGAGACACCGTCACCTGCGAGACCTTTGTGCTCAATTATCACGGCGATCTTTATGGTCGGCCACTCCAGGTGGATCTGCTCGGATACATCCGGCCGGAAAAGCGTTTCAGCGATCCTTCCCTTTTGGAATATCAAATCAAGGATGACATTGAAAGCGCCGATGCGTTTTTCTGACAAAAACAGCGTTTTCCATTTTCCATTTTTATTTTCCAGATATTTTTTTAAAATTTCTTTTTTACCGATATGAAGTCCCAATTTTCGACTCAAAAATTCGGATTTTGACACTTTTCAGCACAAATGAGTTTTTAAAGCAAAAAGTCATTCGATCTGTTGCGAATGGCACGCCGCCCGATTCCCCTTCGGCAAAAAGAAAAGCCCCCCAAAGGGGAATCGTCTCGCGCCCGCGGCGCTCGGTCAGGCTCGGCTCTGACATGCCACCGGCATGTCATTCACCACCGACCCGTTCGATTCCCCATTCGGCAAAAAGAAAAGCCCCCTTTTGGGGGGCTTTTCTTTTTTGTAGTAGTTGCGCTAAAAGGTACCAATCCAAAGGAAGAATAGCGAAAAGGTACGCGATTGCACGTTCTTACACATAATAACCGTTGTTGTCTATCTTGCCGAAGCAGCTGCTGCAAACGTATGCTTTTCCCACACGCATCTCTTTTTCATCTGGATCAATCTCGATTACTTTGTTTACGATCGGCAATGACCTGCAGTGTGTAACAAGCACAATTGCAAGATCCGGCTTTGCCTTATGAATCTGTGTGAGGATGTTTGAAAAAGCCCTAACATTGCTGTAGTCAAGATTGTTGAGCGGCTCATCCAAAATGAGGAGATTGCTGAATTCGTACCGAATCAGGTTTGTGAAGATGTTGGTCAGTTTCTTCTGTCCTCCACTCATCTTCCTGACTGACATGGACAAATACTTAACCGCTATTTCGTCCTCGGCACTTATGCCGTGATCTTTTATAGACAGCCTCTTAGCGACGGCTTTGTTCTTACCGGTTAATCGACCGGTTGTTTTTATCCCGAAGCACTCTGCAATAGAGTATTCTTTTACAAACGAAATTATGCACTCCGCTTTATGCTCTATGTTGCTGTAGTTCAGCGATCCCTCAAAGCAATCGAGGACTGTGTCTGCCTCAAATTCGTCTTCCTGCGAGACATAACAAACATTCTGTCTGAAAGTCTCGAGGTCTTTTTCGTTTTTAAGGTTCAGTCCTTTGCCGTCCTTGAAATAATAGATCTGCTGCGTGTTATATGCGATGTCTCCATCTACTTTGAAAATGGCACCCATCACGATCTTAATTATCGTCGATTTGCCGCAGCCGTTGGGTCCGGTTAATAGAACAACGTCACCTGAGGAAACATCAAGCGAGCCATCTTTAATTCGTTGCTCGCCGTTGATAGTGAGATTCAATCCTTGAATTGATAGAATCGGCATATCACTTGTCCCTCCGTCCTGATTTTATTAAGTCAACCGAAAATGATCCGACCAAATAAGCGGCACTAATGCAAACGGGTATCACGCAAAATACCTGCAAGAATTGTCCATGACCAGAAAAAACGATTGAATAAATGCATGCAAATAATGCCATCGGAAGCACGCTAAATACGAGCTTCTCTGCGCTCGGCAGTAAATACAATCCCGCTTTGTTCATGCCTTTTAAGTAACAGCGCTTCAGTACGGCATTGCTCTTTGAAAAAAGAATGATGTGAGCGAGAATCAAACCTGAAATAGCGCAAATTACGATGATTGCTATTGGCGCAAATCCTTGGCGCAAAACCTTGCTCTCATTCTCGGTTTTATTGATGATGCTGTGAATTATTTGCGCTTTTTCGGACAGTTCATCGGCTTTTGATTGCTCCGCGAACAATAGGTATTTGCAGTCTGTCCTTTGCTGATAGTCTTCATTGTATCCCAAATACACCAAACCTATGTTGTTTCCTATGCTAGGATTGCAGTAATCAAGATTGAAATCGACGATCCCTGCGACACGATAAACCAACATTTCGCTCTGATATGAAAATGCCGCATACACAGTATCCCCTAGCTGGAGTCCATAGTCCTCGGCAACATTTTCAGAGAGCAGAATCTCATCCTTCTGCAAACCGGAAACGTCAGCCAGCATTTTTAGGGTGTATGATGTATCCGGCGCTTTCATAATTGCCGACACGGAAAGTCTGTTGGCTTGGTTCTGATCTTTGAACAAGCTGACGTCTGCATCGACGAAAATGCATTCGTTTTCCAAGCTAGAGCTGTAATTCAATACATATATCTGTGAGAAATCAGAATTCCGGTAGGCGTCCAGTTGTTTGCTGACTTTTTTAGCATTTCCGTGCACAAGTAAACACCCCACAAGCAGTAATGCTATCGTCACTAATACTGTGAGGACGAGCTGACCGATTCGGTTTCTATAAGCTCTGATATATGTCTTCATACTTGCTTCTTCGTCGTAAACGTTTTTTCAACGTGAGCCTTGGCAGAAGCCATCATGGTGATCGAAGCAATTACAGCAACACCAACCGGAATAATCGCTTGCAGGTAATAATTCAAGAATGCGGCTCCATTGCTTTTTACGATCAGGAAGTACAGTCCGCAATAGAGGACGACGAATTCTATCAGGTTGAGGATGATTCCATGTGAAAAAAATGCAGCGAGATCCTTCTTTGTACCGTTCTTCTTTACCAGAACTTCACGCATGATTTTTTTCAAGGTTCCGTTTTGGATAACAACCACATTGAAAATAATGATGGCAAGTGCCACGATTACTGCTGCTATGATCAAATTGACGGTCGCCGAGCTTTCAACGTTTGCATATTTTACTTTCAATGAGTTGTAGTTAGCCTCACAGTTTGTTATTTCTTTAGACCAGTCGGCATCATTGAAGTTTTGAACATGCTGGTTGTACGCTTCCTCACTTGAGAAATCGGCTTTGTTTTTCAATCTACCAAGCGGCTTGTATTCATGCTCCAAGAAGGTTTTGCATGCCGCTTTATCCGCAGCTTCAACATAGGCAGCACTATAACGCGTATCGCGAGTTGTCAGTCCTTCTGCATCTGCTTTTTTAAGGACAAACGCAACTGTGCCGTCGTTATAGTACGTGTTGGTTTCTGCTATGGCTGCGATTGTGTATTCGACTGTTGAGCCGCCTAATGTCAGTTGAACTTTGTCTCCAACTTTGCAGCCATTTTTCTCTGCATATGCACGATCAATTACAGCATCACCAACGCCATACTGCTTATCGCCAGCAATAACTCTGGTTTGACAATAAGGCGTTTGCTCCATTTTTCCCTCATAGGGGAACATTAAAGTTGTTCCACTGGCAGCTGCTCCGTTGATTGTAGCTTTTGTAGCAGTCTCGTAATAAGGCGTGACCGATTTTATTGCATTGTTTGATTCCAATTCGCCAATCTGATTGTCCGCCGGGCTCGGAATGATAAAATCGATCTTTGTGTCTTTGTAAATGCTCTCAAAAACATGTTTCTGTTCGAGTTGCCTGATGTTGCTTTGTGTGAAAGCAAAACTGCAGACAAGAGCGATTACAATAACGACCAGCGTGCCAATGAGAAGATAGTTTTGATACCACTTCTTCTTCATCAGTCAGCTGTAGCCTCCTCCTTAACGTATTTGATCGTGCCGGAGGCATCCCAGTTTTCACTCACGTTATCATCATATACGACACTGACGGTTGCTCTGCCTTCTTCGATCGGCTTGCATTCAAAAACGGCTCTGAATTTTACCGGGCTGGTGCCTGCCACCAGATTGAAATCGAATGATTCGGAATTGTTTTCGGAATCGATTTTACCGGTAATGCTTACTCCGGGGTGATCATCCAAGTAGCAATCCACAACCGTTGTATAAGGAATTGTTACTGTGCAGACGATGGTTTTCTCGTCCTTGGATTCTTCGGACTGCGCTACTTGCATTTCGATAGCGAGATAATAGGTTTGATTGACAGGCACTTCCTGAATTGTCTCAGACCAGCTTTGTCCTCCGTCTTGGCTGTACAAGAATCGGGTTGTGGCTTGGTATGTAATGGAACTCTTTCCGAAAAATCCTTCTACAGTTCTACCGAATTCAGTATCGCATCCTGTCAGAAGAGTCAGACATGAAGCGAAAAGAACGAGGGTGAGTGTAATTGCAATAATTTTTACTGCTTTTTTCATGGCGAAATCTCCTTGTTTTTAAATTGATTCAGCAAAAGTTTTATAGTCAGACGCTACCTTGATGTCTTCCTCTGTATCTCTGCAGAAGAAGTACACGGCTGCATCATTTGGTTTGAAAAATAGGTAGTCGTCTCCGAGTGTAATGGCAAAAATGGTTCCTTCTTCGGGTTCGATTCCGTAGATTTGATTCACACGGATTAGATCGTAAATGTCGGTTTTTGATGCGCCAAGGATATAAGATACGTTGTATTCTACACCGGCGACCGTAATCATGTTGTCTTTGAGGTATCCAAAAGCTCCTTCTTTTAGCGCTTGTATATAATCCGGAGCAGTAACATTTCGTTTTTTCAGAAACGACAAATACTTTCTGGTTATTTTCTTCCCGAAATCTTCAGCGGTTCTTTCAATATCTATCTGCATATTCTCCCTCCTAGTTACCTAATGCTGCAAGCAAAGTGCGAATCAGCGATGCACCACCTGTGTGCCTGACTGCCATGTGCAGATCCGTTGGGACAAGCTGAAGCGTTTTCATATCTTCGCAATGATGCCAAGTATATCCTTTTGGTGTTGAAGCGAATCCTGCCGCCTTATTTGCCATTGCAAAGTCGTGACCATTTACTCCTGTAAGACATGTATCGGCTGCTTTCGAAGCAGCGCTTGGAAGATCAAAAGAAACTTCCGTTTTTGCGTATGGTTTGAAGTTTGGGAAACCGTCATTTGTAAAATCGACACCCTTGGGATATTTCTTGGCAAGTGCGCTGTCTTTCAACTGATAGTTTTTACCAGCATAATCGTTGTTGATATTGCACTTGTTGTGAACTACCAAGCCGTTATTGCCAACTAAGAAGCTGTGGTTTTCGCCGACGCATAATGTGTATGTTTTAATCGGCTGCTCGTAGCTTTTTCCTTCAATGGAATCGATTACAGCAAAGGAACCGCTTTGCGTTTTAATCCTGTCGCCTTCATGCAATTCTCCTGCAGGAATCCATCCACGCGGTGTCAGATATGGGTGAGATAGAGTTGACGCTATTCTATCGTCACCGGCAGAAATAATAACTGCTAGATCTGTATAATTGCTTGTAACCTGTGTAATTGTATCGTATTCAAACTTATCGGCTTCTTCATCGTAGGAAAGGACAATGTCTCCAACACGTAATTTACTGATTGCCTGAAGCCCGTTTTCAGTTTGAACGAGTGTATCTCCGGTAAAGCAATACTGGCTGTTAATTCCGCCTGTGGCTGCGCCATAAATGGCTCCCCACATATAACCGTCAGCTGATCCTTCTAAAGCACCGTATAGCGTTTCCTCAATGTTCCCGTCGGTTTTTATCGCAGTAGTTACGGCTTTAATTGCCGCACCAAACGCGCTGCCCTTCGCTGCCATCGTAATGGATCCTTTTGCAGCACCGGCAATGAAGCATGCTACCGGAGTGGTTGATCCATAGGTAACAATATTCAGAACGACAAAAATGACTATAACTCCTGTACCAACTGCGTACTTCACCACAAACGAATTTACGTCGAATTTGTCATTAACCATGGAGTAAACCATATCGCCATCGAAGTAGTCGCCGTTGCTTTTGTAATCCAGAATAACACATTCGACAATCGGTGCTTCCGCGAGAATGTCTTCAAAAAGCATTTGCGAAACTACCGCGTCTTCGTAACCGTATGCTTCTGCATCTTCCCACGTCTCGATGTTTGCATTATCCCAGCCTTCGACATTATCGCCCCAATTGTCTATGCTTTCGTTGTCATTGCTTTCGTAGTGCATCTCTTGATGCTTGCTACTAAATTTGCTACAGCCGGAAAAAGTCATGCAAAGGATTGAAATTACCACAATTAGTGATATTGCTCTAAAAAAATGTTTTTTCATCTGTATCCTCCGTGTTTTTCCTCTGCTAATGCACCTTCAAATCGAAAGCATAATGCGAAATGAGCAAACTAAATCATTTTATTATACCATATAAAGTGTGAAAATTCAATGTTTTTAACACAAAATGTTAATTAAGTAACTATATTGTTACGTTTGACTTTCTGTGAACTCCTTTTATCTCACGTATTCCTGCTCGACTCCGCAGCCGCACTTGAAGATGATCTCGATGCCGTCCTTCCTGACGATGATCTTCTCGACCAGCGACCGCATGATGCTCCCGTCTTCGGCTGTCAGGATATCGCCGTTCTGCATCGTGTCTTCGAAGGTCTTGAGCCAGAGCCGTATCTCTGCGTACTTTGTTGCGGTGTCCTGTGTCTCGAGTTGCTCTACTTCGAGTGCTTTCATTTTCGCTGTGTATACCTGCAGCTGCTCTTTGTACTCCGCGTCTCCGATCTCTAATCTCTGCTTTCCTTTGTGAAGTTCAAGCACTTTGGTCTGGATTTCGTATATTTCGTCGGCGATCGCTTCCATCCGTTCTGTGTTCCGGTTTTCCGCCGTCAGCGAGAGGCCCTGCTTTACGACCTCAGTGACCTCTGCGCCATTCTCCACGATCTTTCGGATTCCGGCGAGGTATGTCCTCTGCAAGACATCCTCGCGGATGTGCGGCATATCGCATTCACCGACGCCCTTCGTCACTTTTCTGCAGCACGCCCATGACGCAACCTTCTCGCCGGTTCCCATTGTCCGCACGTGCCTGCGCAGCTTTTCACCGTCATTTCCGCAGATCAGGTGTCCGCTGAACGGGTATTTGCTGGTGTACCGGCTGCTGCCGACTGCGTCTTCCTTTGCTTCGCGCCGTCTCTCGAGCTCCTTTTTGACCATCCGGAACATCTCTTTATCTATGATCGCCGGGTGCGTATCTTCGACGAAGTACACCGGTGTTTTCTTGCCGTCGTTTTTCACTCTGTTTTTCGAGAGGACATCCGCCTTGAACGTCTTTCCGAGTAAGGCGTCTCCTGTATATTTTTCGTTGCTTAGTATGCTCGACACCACGTGATACGACCACCTATCTTTCCCGAGTTTCGTCTTGATGCCGTCTGCTTCAAGGTTGCGGCAGATACGCGTGATCGAGGTGCCTGCGAGGTACTCTCTGTAGATACGCCTGACGATCTCCGCTTCTTCCTCATTGATTTCGTACACATCGTGACCATCTTCGTCGGTACCTGTTTTGATGTAGCCGAGCATGAGCCCCGTATTGATCAGTGTGTCTCCGGCTTGCCAGCGCCTCTGCCATGCCCACTTGATGTTGCTGCTGATCGTCCGGCTCTCTTGCTCTGCCATAGCGCTAAATATGGTGATCAACACTTCGCCTCCGGGCGTCAGCGTATCGATGTTTTCACTCTCGAAGAAGATGCTGATGCCGAGGTCTTTGAGCTCGCGGATGTATGTCAGCGAATCGACTGTGTTTCTGGCGAAGCGGCTGTGTTTCTGGCGAAGCGGCTGATGCTCTTGACCAGCACCTTCTGTATCTTTCCGGCGCGGCAGTCCTCGATCATCCGCATGAAGTCCGGTCTCTTTTCGGCTCTAGTGCCGCTGATTCCGGGATCCGCGTAGATCTTGACGAGGCGCCATTCCGGCTTTGCATTGATCATCTGCGTGTAGTGCTCAACCTGACGCTCGAAGCTGTCTTCCTGTTCCTCTTTTTCCGTCGATACGCGGGCGTATGCCGCCACCGCGATCTTGCTGCTTTCCTCATCCACCACCGTCTCGACGAACATCTGCGGCAGCGTTTGTACGACTCTCCGTGCCATTTATGCTTCCTCCTTTTTCTTGTTCCAGCCGACCTTGTTCCCGGGCTGCCCGTTATCATAGTGCCTGCTGATTTTTGCGCCGTTATAGAAGACGAAGGTCACCGTGAACTTTGTCACAATGACCTTCGTCAGAAATCGTTTTGCTTTATCTGGATCGAACTCCGTAATCGGCACGTGCTCGCTTTCCGGCACGCGCTTTGAACGTCGTTCTGTGATTTTCTCATTGATTGCCTCGATCTGCGACTTGATCCCGTCGCGCTCGGCTGTGTATGCATCGTCCGCGATCAGGCGGCTCATGTGGAGTTCTGCGAGCTCGCGTTCCTGCTGCCGCAGGTCTGCCAGTACTTCCTGCATAGCGACCACCGAATCTCCCTCCGGGCGTTTCTTTACGAATTCGTTGTATGCCTCGACGAATTTTGCCTTGAGCACCGTGTCTTTGATCCGGCTGTTGTCGCACGCTGCCACGCCGTTTTTCAGTTGCGCACCGCATACCCAGATGTCCGTGCGCCATTTGTACGTGCAGTTATTGACCTTATGCGCGAAGTTCTTTCCGCAGCACCCGCACTTGATCAGCCCGCTGAACGTGTGCGTCACCGGCTCTCTCCGGTAGTTCTTGCCGCGTTCATCCATGATCTGCTGGGCTCTTGTCCATGTCTCTTTGCCTACGATCGCTTCGTGCGTGTTTTCCATGTAGTATCTGGGTCCGTATTTTCCGTCCATGTTGTCGTGAGAGACGCCGAGCCTCGATACCGATTTGCCCATCATTGCGTCGCCCTTGTACTTCTCATTTCGGAGCATAGAGACGATGTGACGGTCTGTCCAGTTGCGTCCTTCGCGGGTCTTTACGCCTGCCTCGTTCAGTGCGTCTGCTATGCGCTTTGAGCCAAGCCCTGCGACGTATGAGTCGAAGATGAATCGTACCATGGCTGCTTCCTCTGGTACGATCTCGAGTTCATTGTCCTTTGTCATCTGCAGCCCGTACAGCCCTGTGCCGATGTTGATCCAGCCGTTCTCGTAGCGATGCCGTACTGACCAGCGCATCCGTTCTGCGTCGACTTCCAGATCGTTCTCCGCGATGGTCGCCGCGATCGTGAGGAATACCTCGCTGGTCGGCTCGAAGGTGTGTATGTTTTCCTTTTCGAAGATGACCTCGATGCCGATGTCCCGCAGTTCGCGTACCGCCTCGAGCAGCTGCGTCGTATTGCGTGCGAAGCGCGATACTGACTTGACGTAGATCTTATCGAACTTATGCTCGCGGGCGTCCTGCATCATGATCAGGAACTGCGGGCGTTTCTGTATGCTGTGTCCGCTGATGCCTTTGTCCGCGTAGATGCCGACAAGCTCGGTGTTTGGATCGTTCTCGAATGCGCCGCGCCAGTAGTTTTCTTGGAAGTCGTAGCTGTGCAGCTGCGCGTCTTTTTCCGTAGATACTCTGATGTACGCGACCGCTTTTGTTTTGCTCATTTCGCTCTTTCTCCTTTCGTATTGCTGGGCTTGAACCAAGCGTATTTTTTTGCCCCCGCCGTGGAGGCAGGGGCAAAGATACCAGAACACTTGCTGAAAGTCCAGCGAAAACGCGAAAGTTCAGAAAGAATTAGCAATTCGGCTTTGCGAGGACTTTCCTGCTGTTTTTGTCGATGTCATCGCGCTGCTTCTGGGTGATCAGCCCTTTCACCCAGAGCTGCTTCGTGATCGCTTCAGCCAGCGCGATTTTTACCTTTTGTTTGTCGCTCATGGGTGACCTCCTTTACTGCTGCGGAAGCTTCAGCTGCTGTCCCGCAAAAATCAGCGAGGATTTGAGCCCGTTGAGCGCGACGATCTCCGTGTAGCGATGCCCGCTGCCGAGATGCATCTTTGCGATCCCCCAGAGAGTGTCGCCCTTTACGACCGTGTAGATACGTTCGGTCGGCTTGGCTTCCGGCTGCTTTTCCGCTGCGCCGGTGATCAGAGCCGTCCACGTCTGCTTTCCGACGATCCCGTCAACCGTCAGACCGTTCTTCGTCTGGAAGGTCTTAACCGCCTGCTCGGTTTCGGATCCGAACTGACCGTCAACAACGGCTCCGACCTGCTGCTGCACGATCTTCACCGCTGTGCAGCCGGTGCCTTTTTTCAGCACGGGAAGCGTCACGTCGCACGTGGTCGTCGGTGCGTTGTAGGTGACCTTCGGTGCCTCTGCGACCGGTGCCGCTTCGTAGCTGACATACGGGAGTTTGCATCTCCAGCGATAAACCTGTAATCTCGCTCAATCGAACAAGTTCTTCTTCGCTGTAATAGTCCACCGGGAAATGATCGCTTTTCTGTGAATTGTGGCTGCTGCACAGGCAGGTAGCGCTTTCGTCTAATCTATACAAGTATGCAAGCGGCATCGTGTGATCAAGCGCCATTTCTTCAAGTTTTATTGGATCGGAGTCTTTTCCGCATTTGAAGCAACGCTTATCAAACTTTTCCCATATGAATCTGGAAAACTCCTTTTTTGTTCTCTTTTCAAACTCGAAGTGGACAAGATTCCTCTCTAGCAGCCTATTTACTAAAACCTCAATTGCCCTGCGACGCAATCCGTCTTCTTTAAACTGCTGAGCATTTCTTTGCGGATTCAAAGGTGCATTAACGAAAAACTTCTTGCATGCTTTGCATTCCAATTGATGCCCAAAATACGAAACCACTTTGTTTCCTTCAAGGGTCAATCCTGCGAGATCTTCAGTTCTTAATTCATGACGGTTTTGTATTTCATAAGCACGGAAAGTCGAGTGAACACAAGGAGCACGTTTCTTGCAATGGAGTGAATAGCTCAGTGTCTTCATTTCTTCGTCCATATTGATAGGAAGAAATCGACCACAACGATTGCAGCTTTTTAGAATCACTCTATGCCCGCGTAAAAAATCGTAGTCTTCGATTAGGTATTCTGTGAACGGTAGATCGCTGCGCAAGTAATAAAGATATGGCACGTGCATATATGTTTTTTGATAAAAACTGACTGCGCAGGATGTATCGGTAAACTCTGCCTTGCTGATGGTGTCAAAATCAAAACAGATAAAATCGAGTACATTCCCGGGTTCACTTTTTATTATCATTTTGACAGTTGCTTCAATAAGTTTGTCATCCAAGTTAATGCGCTGCTCTGCATGAAGACCGACGTTCTTCCAGCTGTTCTCATCGATCGTTACATCGCTGCCTTCGCCGAAGGAGTAACCCTGTCCCTCATAAGAATAGTCCAGTTCAAATCGCACCTCTGCTTTTTTGACTGACCGAATATAACCACCAAAAGCAATAATAGTAATTCCGTTTTCAAACAGCTCAACCACATCGAGCGTCGACCGTTTAAAAGTGAAAACTGTTTCTCGATCTCTGCAGTTGAATTGAAAGGCATGCGCTATAATGCACTCGCCTCCAGTGGTTTCTTCACAGGTATGGTATCCGCTTTCCCGTGTTACTCCGCGCCGTTGATATGTTCTCAAGTCTTTTTGTTGCATATTGATCTCCTATCGTTGTTCTCTGCGCAATGCTCGTAGGTATGTTTCTTTGCTGTTTCCTGAGGCATCGAGATAGAAATTATCAGAACAGATGAGCCAGATCATACGATCTAATTTATACACAGTGATTCTTTCATCCGGCGAAAGGTTTGTGTTTATCTCCTCAACAATACTTCGCATTGTTTTGATAATTTCGAATTCTTTTTTCTCGCCAGAATAGTATCCTTTTTCCCGATCCAACAGTGCACACAACGTATCCTTAATGTGAATATCTGGTTTTGGCAAATCGGAAAAATGCGGATCGAATTCCTTGAGAAAATCGCATGTCAAAGCTACGCTAAAGCCGTGGGTGATCTTTGATCTAAAATATTCAATCACCTGAACATAGTTTGCTTTCTCATAGTGCTGTAGCAAGTCTTCCAAAAATGCTTCTCTTGATTCGAATGTGCTAACATACTGTGCGGCATCAATCAATGTATTTGAGTATCGCTTAATGATACTGTCCTTGTTTTTTTCTTTGCTTTTTCCGGAATTCCATTTGAGTCCAATTCCTGTCGACTCATTGTATCGAAGGGCTTCAGTGATTTGTGAAATCGCTTCATCACGTGAGCCGGTGCAGAACGTCTGTAAGAATAGATCCGGATCAAAGTGACACAACGCTGTCTCCAAAAACGCAAAATTGATCTCGAATTTAACGATGTTGGAAATCATCGTCGCGTTCTGAGCATGAAATGCGATCTGAGCAAAAACTTGTGCCTTGCCTTCTAGGTTGTTTAGGAAACTGCCGTCGTGATAGTCGGTCAATTCATAGTAGCGAGAAAGATCACGGACTCCGTGCGCTTGCGCTTGTTCCGATAATTGCTGCAGCGTTATTTGGTAAAAGCGAAATGCATCCATCTTGTTTTTTACTCCTTTTGCCGTTGCTGAGAAAGGTCTCTCGCCTCGCTAATCGTGTCGCAAGTAAGCAATGTATCGATCATAGCCCAAACTCGTCCGCTTGGATATATATTGCCTGTTCGAACTATTTTTGCTGGTATAATGGCGGGTCCCAGATTGAAAACAAAATGGTCTCTGTCCCATTCTTCATCTGGCATTATATCGATTACATCATGCATGTTTTTGGTAATTGTGTACCCCTCAATGTGATGAATAGACTGAAGCCTGCCGCCGTATCTGAAACCGATATAGTTTGGTGCTTCTTTAAGCCAGTTCTTCCCAACGGGGCAATAATAATGTCCGGTGTTTTTCACTAAATCGATGTACGAACATCCTGCACCGGAAATAGTGCTTCCCGACAAGGAAACGACGTAGACGTAATTTGATGTTTTGTCTTGCATGGTCATGAGACCTCCCAGATAAAGTTAAAACTCATCTAACAAATGCTTCTCAACGTTTCTCGCTGATGAACGTGACTGATTTGATAGTTGTCGAAGTTCTTTCCACGAGAAGTGCACTACGGGAATCCCGTTATCCGTCACCTTGAATGGAAGATAACTGTTTGCATACGCCTGTGAGCATTCACTGAGTGTAACAATTATTCTCTTAGCTGCGCGGCTTTGCAGAAAACTCGGTCGATATGCATACTTTGTCAGTTGCGATCTTCCGGGAAGAATCCATCCTCGCTTTGCTTCAAGAATGATATGAACATTGTCTCGATCTGTAATCTCCAGATCCGTGTATCCGTTTTCATCTCCGGTTTTCTCGAATTGCTGATATAGTATCTTCACATTATCTGTATCACATGCAACTCCTGAAACGGATTCTATGAATGATGAAAGAAAAGACGGGCACTGTTTCAACGTCCACGCGATTGCGCGTGTTATGTCGTTTTCTTTATCGCCGAGCAGCTGGAAGATGGTCTCAACTTGTTCGAAATTGTGGGCGATAAGTTCAGCCATCCGCTTTTCCTCCTGATAGTATTTCCGCGATGTGATTTGCGTATTGATCCTTCACGCTGTCCGGCTTGATAATCTTCATCTCTGATCCGAACTGCGCCAGCCAGCCAAAGAATGTCTTGCTGACCTGAACGTCGACAGTTGCCAGCAGCTTATTGTCCGCCGAAGGCAGCAGCTGCGTTTCCTCGCCGAACTTATCGAACACGGGTCCGATTAGCCACTTTTCAAACTCCAGCACCACGCGCTCTGGCTCGCCGCTGTACATCTTGAATGCCTGCTCCGTGTATTGAGCAATGGTATCGATCTTCGCGGTTGCTTCGTCCGAGAGGACGGATTCCTCAACTACCTCGACGTGTTCCATTCTGTCTACGCGGTAGTTTGCCGTTTTGTCCGGGTGCCTGCTGCTGTATGTTACCAGATAGTAGTTGTCTTCGTTGAATACCAGCGCCACCGGTTCTACGTAGTACCTTTTTGGCTCGCCGACGTTATTTGTCCTGAAAACGCGCTCGCCCTTTTCGTCGAGGTCGAAGTAATGGAATGCCACCTTTTTCTTCCTGCAGATTGCTTCCTCGATGCTATCGACGGAGAAGAGAACGTGACTGTTTGAGTGCTTCCGCGTGTTGAAACACACCATGTTCCGCTTCAGCAGATCTGCGCGATGTTCGCCGCCGAGCGAGGCGATCTTCTCAACGAGCTCATCACTGCGCTTCTTTGATATGAAGCTTGCCGCCTCAACTGCGTCGATCAAGACCTTCAGTTCCGGCAGGCTGAAATCACGATCTTCCACGTAATAGTATTTTTCGTGTCCAACCTGATTCTCCATGACCTCATATCCGGCATCGTTGAGCGTCTCGATGTCAAGCGACAGGGTTCGAAGGTTGCTTAATATACCCATGTCGTTCAGACGCTGGCATAAGTCTTGCCTTGATATAGGATGATCGACGTCGGTCTCTCGCTGCAGCAAATCTAACAGCCGTAGCAGCTTTATCTTTTGCGGTCTATCAGGAGTCATTTTGCACCTCCTTGAAAAAAGCTATAAATATACAGATACAAGTATGGCACATTTTTCTGCAAATTGGAAGGGGTGAACGTCATTTTATAATTACTTTTCTGTTAATTTTCACGGTTTTGGGGTTCAAATCCCCCCATCCCGTCCTTTTTTGATGTTCTTTGCAGCGTAAAGAAACGCGAAAAGTACACCAGCATTTTCGACCGATTTTGCGTCCGGAAAACAAAAAATCGGGCTTCCGGACGGCTGATCCGCCGTCTGAAAGCCCGAAATACCTATATTTTGCCCGATTTTTGCCCAAAATGCGAAAAGAAACGCCTTTTATCGTGGTAGACAAAAGACGTTTCTTTTATGTCTTTAACATACGAAAAAGCTACACCTACGATACTGTCATTATACTACGTTTTTATAAAAAGCGCAAGAAAAACCCGGAGTATTATCCGGGCATATTCTCATATTATATCTGTTCAAGTTTTTCTTCGATTTGCAAGCCGCCTTTCAAAACGATGATTATCGTTTTGTCTTTCATCACTCTGATGTATTCCACCAAACGCCTTACCATAGTATCATTGTATTCCGTAAAGTCAGCATTGTCTGATGATAAGTAATTTTTAATGTTCTCAATCTCCTCACTTACTCGTTCATTAGATTTCAATCGCCCTTGGACAGCTTCAAGTTGTTCTCTTAAAACAACTATTTGCTCACTCAACGATTTTATTTCCTCCATAAAGCGCTTTCCATCGCCTGTTGAGTTCGTTGCAAGTTCCATTGTTTCATCCATTATTTTATTGAGCGATGCTATTTGTTTCTCGATTGCATACATTTCCAACGTATCATCCTGTCCCGTTACGGCGTAAGAAAGATTTGATAAAATCAGACTCATAACATCTTGTCTATCCGTAATCGCCTTATTGATACCTCTGCATATCGCTTGTTTCAATGCTTCATCATCAATAGTTATCGAATCGTAGCAAAACTCTGTTCCGTGCTCCAAGCGATTCAAACAACGCCATACTCGTTTGTTTTTCCCATTGCGGCTATATGTCTTTCTACGGTACGGACTTCCGCACTCTCCGCATATGAGTATGTCTGTCAGTGCAAACTTACCGCTATATTTTCCTTGTTCGGTAATGCTCTTATCAGACGTCTTTCTTACACTACTGCGCCGAGCCATTTCCATTTGTACTCTTTTGAACGTTACGCGATCGATTATTGCGGGATGATTATCTTTCACAAGATACTTCGGCATTTCGCCACGATTCTTCTTCACCTTTTTCGTTATACAGTTCTCAGTGAAGGTCTTTTGCATCAATAAATCTCCGCAATAACGCTCATTAGTAAGAATACTTTGAATGATAGCTTTATTCCATGTTTTGCTCCCTGTTTTCGTTTCAACTCCGTTGCTCTCAAGTTCCGCTTTAATTTGGTCAAGACTATTTCCGTCTAAATACATTTCATAGATTTTACGGATATGCTGCGCTTCTCCCTCAACAATTTCAGGATCACCGTTCTCTCCTTTACGATAACCGAGCAGATTATATCGGAACTTAAAAGTTCCCGACTTCATACGTTGCTGAATACCCCAACGCACATTTGCGCTGATATTTTCGCTTTCGGCTTGCGCAAGAACGCTATACAGACCGATTGCCATTTCATTCTCAGTTTTCAATGAGTCAAGGGCTTGTTCTTCAAAATATACGCCAATCCCTTTCGCTTTGAGTTTTCTGACGTATTTCAGACTGTCAACAGTATTTCTTGCGAAACGCGCTACAGATTTTGTAAGTATCAGGTCAATTTTTCCCTTTTCACAGTCGCGCATCATTCGCATAAAGTTTGTTCTCTTCGTCGCCATAGTTCCGGTTATACCCTCGTCGGCATAAATATCGACGAAGCGCCATTTTGGATTTTTCGCTATTGCATCGGTATAATAGGCAACCTGTGCTTTATAACTTTCAAGTTGATCCTCGCTGTCGGTGGAAACTCTGCAATAAGCCGCAACGCGCAAAAGTCCGTTTTCATCATTTTGCTTTGCAAGTAACGGATTGGCGTCTATTTTTGTTACGATTCTTTTCGCTTGTGCCGGCATTGTTTTCCTCCCTATCTTTTATCTCGCTTCCGTTTATAAACCTAATAGTTATCGTTCCGTCTGCGTCAACAACAATTTTTGAAACAGCCTTTTCGAGATAGTCCGACTCTATCTTATTGTCGATATCTTGTTCTTTGGTAAGTTGCAACACTCTATCCGTATAAGCAAGTCCTTTTTTCTCACGACAAGCCTGAAATTTAAGATTAGCGCACTCAAAAATAAGTTTTTTACCCGTATTAAAACTTGGATTCAACGAATTTGTTATACGAGATATTTCATTAGTATAGCGCATAATCTCATTGGTGCGAAAATAAGAGGTTTCTTCTTCATCACGACTTAATAATTGCGGATTTTCTTTTATCTTCTCAATTGCAATTAAGACCGCCGCTATAATATCTTCATCGGCTATGTATCTTTTACATTTACAGTCCGAATGGCATATCCATTTCTCTCGCGTATCCCACATGGATCTTCTATGCAAAAGTTTTCCGCACTGTCCGCAATATACTATTTTTTTCAAATATTCGATCTCAGGAGCACAAGGTTTCTTTTTATATCCTTTTAATATTATCAGTTGATTGGCTTTTTGAAAAATTTCGCTTGAAATTATTGCCGGATGGTTATCCGCTCCGATATATTTTTCATTTTGCAATATCCTTGAAATTCTTCTCTTGTTCCATTCACATTTTCCTTCGGAATATTCCACCTTATCTTCATTCAACTTTTCAACAAGGGTGCGTAGCGAGATCCCGTCCGCATATTGATTAAAAATATATCTTACCACTTTTGCCTCGTTGTCAGAAACAATCAGCTGTCCCTTATCAAGGCAGTATCCATACGTTATAAACCTATTCGCCATTGTTTTCCTCCGCTATATTTACCCTGAACTCAATATCGCCTTTCAGTATAAAACTCAACGATCCATCTTCTTCCGCATAAATCAATTTTACAGTTTTCGAGAAAAGATCTTTGTCCATTTCTGTAAGGTAATCGGGGCTTTCATCAATAATTCTTCTTAACTCACGGAGTTCTTCAAGACAAGATTCATCATCGTCACCCTTTATTATTAATTGCCGGCGACTACGTAAATCAGTTATCCTTCCCTTGATCATTCCTGACTTTTCATAGTATGTCACCTCATCAAGTACCCCGTTAGCAAACATCTGTCCATACAGATTGTTCTGTTTTCCGAGAGTGGCAATCTCTTCATCTATTTCTAAAATAGCGTTGTTACCACTGTTTACCTTTGTTTTTAATGCCTGTAACTGCGATATTGTTTCGTCAAGCAACTCTTTCTTGTGATGCTTTAAGATATTATACAATTTCATAAAAGCATTATTCAGTACATTATCCGTATACGATCTTGACGGACATTTTTCAAAGGAAATCCCTTTTTTTGCGCAAGACCAAACATATCCGTTTTGAATTTCCCTCGTTCGGTAAAACCAATTACAGCATCTGCATTTTATTTTCTTGTTATAGAACTTTTTTTCTCGCTTATTCGTACTATAAAATCTTTCTTTTCTTTCTTGCATCAGCCTTTTTACAGCATAAAAGTCCTCTTTGGAAATAATCGCTTCATGTGTGTCCTCGCAATAGTATTTAGGTAACTGTCCATAATTCGATTTCTGACGTAAAGGCAGAATATTAGGAGTATAACTTTTTTGCCATAAAGTATCACCGATATATCTCTCGTTTGTAAGAATATATTTTATTGCGTTATGACTCCAAATTTTATCCGGAGTATCTTCCGATTTCAGTTTCTTGATAATCGAATTTATACTTGCTCCCTGCAAATACAGCGAATATATTTTCCTGACTATTTCAGCTTCTTTCGGAACAATAACCAAATCAAACTCTTTCCATTCATATCCGAACGGATGAGCTATATTGTAATAGGTTCCATCCTCCATTTTCATTCTCACAGAGGTACACATTCTTCGGGAAGCTGACGTTGCTTCGCTCTGTGCAAATGCACTCTTGATATATAGCATCAACTCGGAATTCATCTTCTCCGTATCAATGCGGTCATTCTCAAAAAGAACTGATACACCGCAAGATTTCATAAGACGAATCGTTTCGATACATTCAAGCGAATTTCGCGCAAATCTCGTTACGCTTTTTACAAGTACACGATCTATCTTCTTGTGCTTGCAGTCACGTATCAAGCGTTTCATTTCATCACGCTTTTCAAGCTCCGTTCCTGTGATGCCCTCGTCCGCATAAATGTCCACAAGAACCATTTTGTCGTTACTGCGAACAAAGTCCGTGTAATATCTCATTTGAGCAAAAAATGAGTTGAGTTGATCATCTTTGTCGGTACTGACTCTGCAATACGCCGCCACTCTGATTTTCTCCGCTTTTTCGCCCGTCTTTGTCGCTTTAATTACCTGTACTTCCTTGGCGACAGTACTCATAGCCATACCTCCTTAATGATAGTGTATAAAATCCACAGGGATACACCCCATCGTTTCCGCGTTTTTCTTGTTCAGTCGTTTCAGTATTTCCACATCGACTACCTTGTTCAGATACAATCGACGAATTACAGCGACCGATGCAAGATATATCATTTCGTTTTTTTGTCTTTCTTCCACGCTTACCGTAAAGTCCTCCTTCCGATGAAGCGCAGAGAAAGTTATTTAGTTGTCAGAAGGCATAGTCACTTACGCTTCATCAATTAAAATTGATTCTTTGTTCGTGTCTATGCCTTCCGCATACACAATTAAGTTGTAGTTTCCGTTTCCTTTCTAATCTGTTCTTTCAGGGCTTCGTATCCTGCGAAAATCAACTGCACTTTCGTAATATGGTTTTTCGCCAAAAACTCGTTGATTTCCTCAAACAGATCTCTCGGTATCATCGTACCGAAGTTTCCGCTTGCCTGCTTGCGTTTTTCTTTATTGCGTTCTTCGTAGTTTCTGCGCGCCGTTCTTCTCGGCGTTGTTTCTTTCTTGTCCATACTTAACTCCTTAACCCTGCGAGGTGATGGCGCAAATCAAAACGCCGATTATGTTCATAACAAAATGTCCGACGATAAGAACGCCTGCAAGCGTATATCTTCCGACCGTACCTACAACCTTTCCCGCAACTCTTAATGCTTTCATAGTAATCCTCCGTTATTTGACGTACACGATTTCGCTTAAAATTTCTTCTTCGATCAGTTGCTGCATTTCAGTTTCCCGTTTCAGATTCTCCATAAAATCGCCCGTCTTTCTGAAACGCTCCTGTTTCGAGAGTTTTTCGTACATCGTGTCATAAAGTTCGTCTGCCTGTCTGTCAACACCGTGCAGATATTCGGGAAGATTGGCAATCGTCCAGTCGATTCCTTTATCTTGCAGGTATTGTTTCGCCAAGTTACCGTACTTTCCGTAAACGTGCTTTTCAGGTTTCACGGTTTTCTGATAAATCTTGATTTCTTTCACCGTCAAGCCCTCGTTTGCTCCCGCTTTTCGCAGTATTTCTGCCCTGTTCATAAGTTCACCTCCGTTTTTTGTTTCGTCGTATCAATACGATAGCACGCGATTCCGCATTTGTCAAGCTGTTTTTCCAAAATTTTTTCGTTTTTTCGGTGAAAATTTCAGCTATGATGCGGAATATTACCGTTTTACCCCGCAATCAAAGCCGCAATACCTTTGACAAGATAAGGGCAGGCAACAAGGATAACCGCGATTACAACAAGTCCGATGACGTAGTTTTTAATCATCTTTCTCGCTTTTTCTTTGTCCTCATTCTTTGCCGCAATGCCGAAGAATACGC
>ENA-ORPF01000828-ORPF01000828.1-human-gut-metagenome-genome-assembly--contig:-NODE-828-length-28489-cov-4.268306_pt1 | contig 28489 bp, 31 predicted proteins | sample MGYA00242140_ERZ509070 | MGnify/ENA primary metagenome ERZ509070 (study PRJEB26280, sample SAMEA2338713) | human gut metagenome | biome: human gut; feature: human-associated habitat; material: faeces... | reverse complement strand
AATAAAAAAACAAAAAGCGTGATAAACATCCTCAATGACATTTATCACGCTCCTATATTTCAACACTTTACAATCCGGCTTATTCTTCCGTCTCTTCTTTTGCTTCTGTTTCTTTAAATTCTGTAATTCCGTTGGTAACAAGAATATTATACCATAAAACGGGCAAATAAGATAGGAAAAAGTGATTTTATGAGTACTTTTATAAATTACTTTTTCTTTTTCGCATCATAAAGTCTAAACGCGAAGCTCTAGAGATTTGATTTTCCAAAGTTCTATACGATACTGGGACAATAATTTCTTTATTATTATCAAAGATTACTTTGGTATTAAAACCATCAACTTTTTGAAAAGACTTTATTCTTTTTAATGATATCCATATACAATCATCGGATTTTGGTGATGTAGTTGGAAATACAATTAAATTATCCGTATCTTCAACAATGACAGGAACTTTATATTCAGCTCCTAAAATAGATTTTGCACTATCTTTTCTTCCTTCATAGGTACTACCAAAATATTTACAACTTTCTTCCATTATTTCAAATGGTGTTTGATGAATTAAAAATCGATCCTCATCTTCATAAACTAAACTATTAGAAACTTCATTTGGCATAATAGCTAAAGTTCCTTTATTAATTTCATATTCCATATATAAATTCCCCCTTCAAACATGAAATTAGGACTATAATAACAAATCATTTAGTCTATTTTTGTCATTTTTTGAAAGCATATAAACTTTCATATATATTATTCAAAATAAATAAAAAAAAACTTCAAAATTTGAAGTTTTTAATAAGTACGAATTGGTAAAACTAATTGTGTTAAAGTTTCATCTTCACTTGATTTAATTAAAATTGGTTTAATTTCCCCTACAAAATGAATATCAACAGTTTCTGTGGAAAAGCTTTTTAGAGCTTCCATCATGTATTTAGCACTAAATGAAATTTTGATATCTTCATTATTATTCTTAGTAATAGGCATTTTTTCTTCTACTCTACCAATTTCTACAGAAGAGCTTTTTAAAACCAATATATCCCCTTTAGTTTCCAATGTAACGATATTTTTCTCTTTATCACTAGTTAGTATACTAACACGATCAATAACGTCGTAGAAAGCATTTAAATTAGTGCTAACGACCAAATAAGAGTCATCTGGTAATAAATTAGATGTATTTGGATAAGTACCATTTATTAAACGAGACTCAAATTTTAAATTACCAGTCTTAAATAATATTTTATTATTAAAGATATGTAATTCTATATCCCCGTCTTCATCATCAATAATTCTAGAAAACTCAATAATATTATGACTAGGAATAACAATATTATAGTTTTCTTCACTAGCACTTTCTAATTTTACAACTTTTCTTGCTAAACGATAAGAATCTGTAGAATTACATTCCAACATATCCCCTACTATATTAAAATTAATACCTGTCAAAACTGGTTTACTTTCTTCATTAGAAGCTGCAAAAGCAGTTTGATTAACAATATCTTTAAACACAGATGCTTTAATATGAACTTTCTTTTTACTTTCTTCTAAACCAATATTTGGATATTCACTCTCACTAATACCATTTAAATTAAATTCACTATTTTCTGTATAAATTAAAATTTTTAATTCATCTAATACTTCTATATTAATATATTTATCAGGTAATTTACGAACAATATCTAATATATATTTTCCTTGAATAATAATACTACCCTCTTGTTCTATCTTAAAATCCTCATCATTATTTGCTTCAATCATAGTTTGAATAGTAATATCATTATCACTAGCTGTTAAAACTAACTTTTTCTTTTTTAATTCAAATTTTATACCAGCTAAAACTGGAATAAGATTTTTTGTTGATATTGCTTTTGATACCTTATTAAGAGCATTTAATAATAATTCCTTTTTAATTGTTAATTTCATTTGTATTCCTTCTTTCTTTATATTTGTTTTTATTATTATTACTGTGGAAAAAGTGAAAAACTTAATTTCAATCAAGTTCTACAATGATTTTATCATAAATTAACTTGTGGAAAAAGAAAAGTTTTCCATATTTTTTACACAATACCAATATCCTTTTTTAATTTTTCAATTATTTTTGCTAAATCTTTGTTAACTTTAATTTCCTTTTCTATCTTTTCGACCGAATGCATAACTGTTGTATGATCTTTCCCACCAAATTCTGTTCCTATTTTAGGAAAAGATTCATTTGTCATAGTTCTACATAAGTACATGGCAATTTGTCTAGGAAATGATATATTGGAACTTCTCTTTTTACTTCTAATATCTTCAACAGAAATTTGAAAGTATTCAGATACAATCTTTTGAATTCTTTGAATATCATTTTTTTCTCCTAATCCTTTACTTATCCAATCAGGTAGAGCTTCGATAGCTAAATCTAAGGTAATATCATCTCCACCCATCATAGTAGAATAAGCAATTAAACGTGTAATTGCCCCTTCTAATTGCCGTACATCTGTTCCGATGTTAGAAGCAATGTACTCAACTACATCATCCGGAATTTCCTTCTCAAAATTAGCAGCGATTATTTTTTTCTTTAAAATTTCTTTTCTTAACTCAAAATCCGGTGGAAAAATATTGACGGTTAATCCCCAGCAAAACCTTGTCCTCAAACGATCTTCTAATAGTTTTAAATCATCTGGAGATCTATCAGAAGAAATAATTATTTGTTTACTATCATTATATAAAGAATTAAATGTATGGAAAAATTCTTGTTGTGTCTGAGTTGCTCCACCTAAAAACTGGATATCATCAATAATTAGAACATCAATATTTCTGTATTTATTTTTAAAGAAATCAACATAATTAAAATTAGTCCCCTTCTCGTCTTTTTTATTAGTTCCAACAAAATCTTGAATAAATTGATCTGAAGTAACATATAATACTTTTCGATTGCTATTTTTTATAATATAGTTACCTATTGCTTGCATCAAATGTGTTTTTCCTAAACCACTATTTCCATATATAAACAGTGGATTATACATGTTTCCAGGATTTTCTGCTACTGATAATGCAGCCGCATGTGCAAATTTATTACTATTTCCAACTATAAAATTATCAAAAGTATATTCACTTTTTAGATTTGACTGTTGTTGATTGTGAGGAACTCCGACAGTTTCAACAATATTCTGTGGATTACTTTCTTCATCATCAGACGGCTTCTCCTCTTCTCCTTCGTCAACAATATCTTTAATTTCTTCTTTTAATAAAAATACCAATTCAAAATTTGTACCGGTAATATCATTTAAATGATTTAAAATAAGATCAGAATAATTATCAGCTAAATGCTTTTTGTGAATTGGCATAGGAACAATTATATATGCTTTACCATTACTTAATTTATATAATTGTGTATCCTTAAACCACGTATCATAAGAAAGAGAGGTCAAATCGTCTTTAACTTCAGCTAGAAATTTAGACCACAAAATATCTACATTCATTCGACCATCTCCCCACAAGTAAAAATTATACCAATAGTTTAGCTCAAAATGTGCAAAAAAGAAATAGAAAAATTGAAAAAAAAAGAAATCACAGATAATTAACAATATTATTCACAAAACAATATGAAGTAAAATAAGGAGAAAAAAGTGTTTTCCACATTTTCCACAGATTTTTTTTAACAGCAGTGCAAAAAGAAATACACAGGGGATGTGGAAATGTGGAAAAGAAAAAAAGGATAAAAAACCACAGTAATGATTGACAAAAAGTACTTATTACCGATATAATAATGGAGATTTATGTCTGGAGGTGGAGAGAAGATGAAAAGAACATATCAACCAAACAATCGTAAAAAATCAAAAAAATTAGGATTTTTTGCACGTAAGAAAACAAATATTTTAAATCGTCGTCGTCGCAAAGGACGTAAAAGCCTTTGCAAATAATTACCGCTGCCAAAACAGTGGTTTTTTACTTCTAAAGAGGTGATAAAGTGAAAAAACAATTTATTGTGAAACACCAGTATGATTTTGATAGAATTATTAAAAAAGGTCATAAAAAAAAGAATGATATCTTTATCATCTATTCTGAAAAGAATGGTTTATCCTATTCAAGATTTGGTATTTCAGTTGGAAAAAAATTAGGAAATGCTGTATTTAGAAATAGAAAAAAAAGACAAATACGTTCCATAATAGATAATTTAGAAAAAGACTATCTAAAAAAGCAAGACTATATTATAATATTAAGAGAGAAGGGGAAGTATTTAGAATATAACGAACTAAATCAGAAACTAAAGGCCCTTATAATAGAAGGAAAGGACATAAAATGAAAAAAAACAAATTTAAAATTTTAATTATCTTATTACTATTACTAGTTACAACAGGATGTACAACAGCATTAGTTGATGATAATAAAAAGCCTGTTACTAATCAAGAAACTGGTCAAAATTTAACAGAAAATATTCTTTGTCAACCGACAGATAAAGAAAATATCAAGTTATATGAAAAAAATGGAGTAAAGATAGATAAATTACCAACATGTGATGATTTTAAAATCACTTCAGGAAAATATGAAGGTTTATGGACAAGTATTTTTATTAAACCATTAGCTTTTATCCTATTATGGCTAGGTAGAATTGTAGGAAATTATGCTGTATCTTTAATTATAATTAGTATTATCATTAGAGTAATAACATTCCCATTAACTAAGAAAACAGCCCTACAGTCAGAAAGTATGAAAAAGGCACAACCTGAAATTGAAAAAATAACGAAGAAATATAAAGATAAGCAAGATCAAGAGTCTATGATGAGACAAAGCCAAGAAATGATGATGGTATATAAAAAATATAATATTAGTCCAATGTCAGGATGTTTATTTGCAATGTTACAATTACCATTATTGATTGCATTTTTTGAAGCTATTCAAAGAACTCCAGCAATCTTTGAAGACAAGTTTTTAGGTTTACAACTAGGAACAACTCCAGTAGTTGGTATTACCTCTGCAACTTTTATTGCTTATATAATCTTAATGTTGATTATTGCCGGAACAACATTCTTCTCATTTAAAATGAATTTATCTGGCGATAACTTAGATCCAAGTATGAAGATGATGCCAATTATGATGAGTGCTATTATTATTATCACAGCATTATTCATGCCATCAGCATTAGGAATTTACTGGGTAACATCAAATATATTGACAATTATCCAAAATATAGTAGTAAAAAGGAGCAAGGAATCACATGGAAAAGCATAGATTTGTTGGAAAAACAAAAGAAGAAGCAATTGAAAATGCAAAAATTGGTTTACAAGAATTAGAAGAAAATCTTATTATTAAAGAAGTTGCTGAGCAAAAAGGTGGACTATTTAAAAGCAAAAAGGTAGAAATAGAAGTAATTGAAAGAAGAGAAGTAGCTCAAGAAATCAAAAACTATTTATCAAAACTATTAAAAGATTTAGGTTTTTCAGTAAACATTGAAGTAAAAACAAAAGAAAATGTTCCAACATATACCATTTATTCTGATAATGATGCATTATTAATTGGTAAAAATGGAAAAAATCTTCAAGCCTTATCGATTATAGTTAGCCAATATATTAAGAAAGAAATAGGGGAATCTTACAAATTTCTAATCGACGTAAATGCTTATAAAGAAAAACACGAAAGGGCACTTGTTCGTTTAGCAAAGAATGTTGCAAAAGAAGTTGCTCAAACTAAAATAGCAGCAAAAATGGACTCTATGAATTCATATGAAAGAAGAATTATACATAACGCCTTAGCAAATAATAAGAAAGTATATACAGAAAGTGAAGGAGAAGAACCTAATCGTTATGTAGTAATTAAACCAAAAGAAGACGAGTAATCGTCTTTTTTTATTTTTTTAGAGAAAAACAAATTTTAATGAAAAGAATTTTAATAATATGTTATAATATACGAAGAAAAAGGGAAGTGATACCATGAATGATACAATTGTAGCTATATCTACTGCTTTAGGAGTAGGTGCAATTTCTATTGTTAGATTAAGTGGAAATGATGCTATTGAAATAGTAAATAATTGTTTTAAAGGAAAGGATCTAACTAAAGCAGAAAGTCACACTATAAATTATGGTCATATTATAGATAAAGATGAAGTGATTGATGAAGTTTTAGTTTCTATTATGAAAGCACCTAAAACTTATACAACTGAAGACGTTGTAGAAATTAATTGTCACGGAGGAATAATTTCTACTAAAAGAATATTAGAAACGATGCTAACTCATGGAGCAAGACTGGCAGAACCAGGAGAATTTACTAAAAGAGCATTTCTAAATGGACGTATTGATTTAGTAAAAAGTGAAGCTGTTATGGATATTATTGATAGCAAAAGTGAAGAAGCAAACAAATTAGCACTTTCACAATTAGGTGGAAGCACATCAAATATGATTCATAACTTTAGACAGAAATTAAAACAATTACTTGCCAGTATTGAAGTAAATATTGATTATCCAGAATATCATGATATTGAAGTTGTAACAATCGATCAAATAAAGCACGCAGTAAAAGAGATGAAAGAAGATTTATTTAAAGTAATTAAAGAATCAAAAAATTCTACTCTTATTAAAGAGGGAATTAAAACAGTAATAATAGGTAGACCAAATGTAGGAAAAAGTAGTATTTTAAATAAAATGTTAGAACAGGATAAAGCTATTGTTACAGATATAGCAGGCACAACGAGAGATATTGTAGAAGGAGAAATATCACTAGATGGAATTGTATTAAATATTATAGATACTGCTGGAATAAGAAATACAGAAGATGTAGTAGAAAAAATAGGAGTAGAGAAAAGTTTATCAATGATTGATGATGCTGATCTAGTAATTGTAGTTTTAAATAACAACGAACTTTTAACACCTGAAGATGAAGAAATACTAAATAAAACTGAAAATAAAAAGAGAATAATAGTAATAAATAAAACTGATTTAACCAAGAAACTAGATATTTCTGATAAAAACTTAGAAAACGTTGTAGAAACAAGTGCTAATACGATAGAAGGAATCAAAGCTTTAAAAGAAAAAATTGTAGAACTATTTCAGCTAGAAGAGATAAAGACAAAAGATTACACATATTTAACTAATGCTAGACAAATAGCCTTAGCAAGGCAAGCATATCAAAGTTTAGAAGAAGCAGAAAAAGGAATTTATAATGATTTACCAATAGACATGATAGAAATAGATTTAAAAAACACATTTGATTTATTAGGTGAAATAATTGGTGAAACATATAGTGAAGAAATTTTAGATCATTTATTTGCAAATTTCTGCGTTGGAAAATAGAGGTGAGAAAAATGGATTACGAGATTATTGTTGTAGGTGGAGGACATGCAGGTTGTGAAGCAGCACTAGCATCCGCAAGAAAAGGACACCATACATTATTAATAACATCAAACATAAAAAACATTGCAGATATGCCATGTAATCCTTCTATTGGAGGACCAGCTAAAGGAATTGTTGTAAGAGAAATAGATGCTTTAGGTGGAGAAATGGGAAAAAATGCAGACAAAGCAGCACTACAAACGAAAATGTTAAATACAAAAAAAGGACCAGCTGTTCAAGCATTACGTTTTCAAGCTGATAAAATTATTTATCCACAAGAAATGTTGAAAACACTAAATAAAACAGAAAATCTGGAAATAAAAGAAGCTATGGTAGAAAAACTAATAGTTAATGATAAAAAAATAGCCGGTGTAGAATTAGAAGATGGAACAAAAATTAAATCTACTGCAGTTATATTAACGACAGGAACATATTTAAAAGCAGTAGTTTTAAAAGGTTCCCATAAAACTCCAAGTGGTCCCCACGGAGAAAAAGAGTCAAAATATTTAAGTGATAATTTAAGAGATTTAGGTTTTACAATTAAACGATTAAAAACTGGAACTCCTCAAAGAATAGACAAAAATTCTATTGATTATAGTAAAGCTCAAGAAGAAAAGGGAGATTCCATCGCTAGAACTTTTTCTTTTGATAACATCGTTTACAGAAAAGCAGAAGACCAAATTTCATGTTATTTAATTTACACTACACCAGAAACACATGAAATTATAAAACAACATTTAAAAGAATCTAGTATGTATGGTGGTTACGTAGAAGGAATAGGACCAAGATATTGTCCATCGATTGAAGATAAAGTAGTAAGGTTTAGTGACAAAGAACGTCACCAGTTATTCTTAGAACCAGAAAGTTTATACTATGATGACATCTACTTGCAAGGATTTTCTACTAGTATGCCACCAGAAGTACAAGAATTAATGGTTCATAGTTTACCAGGATTAGAACATGCAAAAATATTAAAATATGGATATGCAATAGAGTATGATGCTATTGATTCAAGACAATTAAAACAGTCTCTAGAAACGAAAATAATTGAAAATCTTTATACAGCAGGACAAATCAATGGAACGAGTGGATATGAGGAAGCAGCAGGACAAGGATTAATAGCAGGTATTAATGCCGCATTAAAACTAGAAGGAAAAGATCCATTAATTTTAAAGAGAAATGAATCATATATTGGTGTTTTAATTGATGATTTGGTAACTAAAGGAGTAAAAGATCCATATCGATTACTAACTTCAAGAGCAGAATATCGTTTGCTATTAAGAAATGATAATGCAGATTTAAGATTAAGAGATTATGGATATCAAGTTGGACTAATATCAGAAGAAAAATACCAACAATTTTGTGATAAAAAAGAAAATATATCTAAGGCAACAGAACTATTAAAAACAACAAGAATCACTCCAAAAGAAGAAATAAACAATTATATAATTAGTATATCATCTCAACCATTAAAAGATGGAATCTCATTGTATGATTTCTTAAAAAGACCAGAAGTAACTCTAGAAAATATTAAGCATTTTGTAGATTTAGACTTTACTGCCGAAGAACTAGAACAAGTTGAGATTAATGCAAAGTATGAAGGATATATTAAAAAGGCTACAAAAGAAGCAGAAAAAATGCTAAGCCTAGAGTCTAAAAAAATACCAAAAGATATAGACTACGAGAAAGTTCCTAATTTAGCAAGTGAAGCTCGCCAAAAATTAGAGGAAGTACAACCAACAACCATTGGTCAAGCGTCACGAATCAGTGGAGTAAATCCAGCAGACATTTCCATATTAATGGTTTATTTGAGAAGGAATAGTTAATATGAACGAAAAAGAATTTATAGAATCAGTAAAAGAATTAGGAATTAATCCAACACCAGAGCAATTAACAAAATTAAATCAATTTTATCAATTGTTAATAGAATGGAATCAAAAAATAAATTTAACTAGAATTACCAATAAAGAAGATGTCTATTTAAAACATTTTTATGATAGTTTGACAATTGTAAAAGTAATAGATTTAAATCAAGTAAATACACTATGTGATGTAGGAACAGGGGCAGGATTTCCTGGAATCGTGTTAAAAATATTTTATCCTAATCTAAAAATAACTTTAGTAGACTCATTACAAAAAAGAATAAATTATTTAAATGATATAATAAAAAAGTTAGATTTACATGATATAAAAGCAATTCACACAAGAGGTGAAGATTATAAAGAAACATTCGATGTAGTAACTGCAAGAGCAGTAGCTAATATTGAAAAATTATTAAAATATACAATGCATTTATTAAATAAAAATGGTAGATTAATTGCTATGAAAGGAAATGTAGAAGAAGAACTTTCTCAAGAAGTACAAAAAAGAATAAACCAAAAATATAGAATTATAAAAATTAATAAATTTCTATTACCAAAAGAATGTAGTAATAGAAGTTTAGTTGTAATTGAAAAACAAGGGCAGTAGCTCTTGTTTTCTTTTAAATATTCTTGAAAGCACACTGAAAATAGTCTATAATGATAACATAGGGTAACTTTAGAAAGAATAAAAAGTGAGGGATGAACATGCAAGATTCAAATAAAGAGGAAGTTGTTTATCTTTACTTAGATGACATCATTCCCAATAGATTTCAACCTCGTGAAGTTTTTGATGAGCGAGCATTAAAAGAACTTGCGGTATCCATCAAAGAACACGGAGTTATTCAACCAATTATAGTACGAAATGTAAATGGAAAATATGAAATCATTGCCGGTGAAAGAAGATACAAAGCTTCTGCAATGGCAGGATTAACTAAAATACCAGCAATTATTAGAAATTTAGATGATAAAGAAAGTTCTAAAATTGCCTTACTAGAAAATTTACAAAGAAAAAACTTAAACCCAATAGAAGAAGCTAGAACATATCAAAAAATACTAGAATTAGACCAAATGACGCAAGAAGAACTTGCAAGAACAATGGGAAAAAGTCAATCTGCAGTTGCAAATAAGATTAGATTATTAGGATTATCCGATGAAGTACAAGAAGCTTTATTAAAAGAACAAATATCAGAAAGACATGCCCGTACACTTTTAAATATTCCAGATAAGAAAAAGCAAAAAGAAATGTTAAAGAAAGTCATCAATGAAAGAATGACAGTAAGACAACTAGAAGCAGAAATCAAAAAAATGTATCCAAAAGAATCGAAAGGAGAGCCTATGAATAATACATCAATCAATCAAACCCCAATAACTTCTACAGCCTTTGTCAATAATAGTCCATTGATGCCAACTGCTGCTTTACCAGAAGTAGAAGAAGATAATTATGGAAAAGTAACAATAGCTCCTCCTACTGGTTCAGAAGGTACAGAAGAAGAACACCAACCTAGATTTATAAATTATGGAGAAATTAAAGATGATGATGACGATGATGACGACGCCCCAGTAATTGGTGGAATAAATCCTAATAGTACTCCAACAATACCTAATATTTCTGATATAAAAGCCAATGCAGTGGATATTCATTCGGCACCAGTGCAAACAAAACCAAGTGCTGATTTAGATAGTTTATTAAATATAACAGCAGCTCCAAATAGTGCTAACAACGCAATGAATGGGCAAAGTTTTAAATTTATTACACCAGCTGAAGAAATTGTAAAAACGGATGCTAATAAAGGAAAAAAAGAACAAGGTGCAGATTATTTCAAAACTCCAGATTTAGTTTCTGTTAATTTACCAAGTGAAATTCAACCATCACAAAAGACAAATTCAGTATCAATTTCAGAAATAGAAGCAAAGAATCAAAATAAACTTCCAGGAAGTGAATTATCATCAACACCACCAAAGACAGCACAACATGATTCAAGATTTGAAAAAGCCACATTAAATAATACAAATTTAAATACTTCTTTATTTAATAGTAGTGTCCAACATCCAGATATGAATAGTAAGAAAAATGAACAGTTTACAGTTCAAAAATCAATTGATATGGTAAGAAGTTTAGTAGAAGAATTAAGACGTCATGGAGTAAATGCAGATATAGATGAAATGAACTTTTCAAAATCTTATCAAATTATAATAAAATTGGATAAGACAGCAGAATAATAAAAGTAGATAAAATCTACTTTTTTTTAGAAAAGCATTTAAAAAAGAGTATTTCTTTGATACAATATATTAGTAAAAATGGAAACAGGTGATAACATGGGAAAGGTGATATCTTTAGTAAATCAAAAGGGTGGAGTAGGTAAAACAACAACTAGTATCAATCTTTCTGCATCATTAGCAGTATTAGGAAAAAAGGTATTATTAATTGACTTAGATCCACAAGGAAATACAACTACTGGAGTAGGAATTAATAAAGGAGACATCGAGAGAAGTGTATATGATGTTTTAATTGGAGAATGCAAAATATCAGAAGCTATGATTAAGACAAAATATAAAAATTTATACGTATTGCCAGCAACAATAAATTTAGCTGGATTGGATATTGAATTAGTAGAAAAGAGTAAACAAGAATCAGGATTTTTAAAGGGAGAGCAATTAAAAATACATTTAATGGATATAAAAGACAGTTTTGATTATATTATAATCGATTGTCCTCCATCTTTAGGAATTATTACGACGAATGCTTTAACAGCATCTAACTCAGTAATTATACCAGTACAATGTGAATTCTTTGCTCTAGAAGGAATTACTCAATTATTAAAGACAATAATGCTAGCTCAAAAAAGTCTAAATCCAACATTGGATATTGAAGGAGTACTATTGACAATGTTAGATTCTAGAACAAATTTAGGTTTTGAAGTTGTAGAAGATATAAGAAAGTTCTTTAAAGAGAAAGTTTACAATACAATTATTCCAAGGTTAGTTCGGTTGACAGAAGCTCCTTCACACGGAGAACCAATTATTGCATATGATCCAAAAAGCCGTGGTAGTGAAGCTTACTTAAATCTAGCAAAGGAAGTGATTGAAAGAAATGGAAAATAAAAGAAGAGCACTAGGTAGAGGATTAGAAGAGCTATTTTATAACGAACCAATTGCTTATGACAAGATGGAAGAAAAAATATTAACAGAAACACCAAAAGAAGAAATAATAAACGTAAAAATAGCAGATTTAAGAAGCAATCCATATCAACCTCGTCAAGTATTTGATCAACAAGCATTACAAGAGTTGGCTGACTCTATTAAAGAACATGGAGTATTCCAACCTATTATAATTAAAAAAAGCATAAAAGGATATGAGATTATAGCTGGTGAGCGCCGTGTCAAAGCATCACAAATGGCAGGTTTAGAAGAAATCCCAGCAATAGTAAGAGATTTTACAGATGAAGAAATGATGGAAATTGCCTTACTAGAAAATTTGCAAAGAGAAAATTTAAATCCAATTGAAGAGTCTAGAGCTTACAAAAAATTAATAGAAGCTTTAAACATTACCCAAGAAGAATTGGCCCGTAAATTAGGAAAAAGTAGAAGTTATATAACTAATATGATAGGATTACAAAATCTTCCGGATTCTATTCAAACAATGATTAGAGATAAAAAGATGAGCATGGGACATGCAAGAGTTCTTAGTAAGTTGGAAAATGAAAATCAACAACAAGACTTGGCAGAAAAAGTAGTCAATGAAGGATTAAGTGTTAGAGAGTTAGAAAATATGACTCAATCTTCTGAAAAATTTGAAAGAACTCACAAAATTCAAAAACACACACCTAGAGTGAATGAATATCAATATTTAGAAGATGAATTATGTGAAAAACTTGGAACAAAGGTAAAGATAAAATCTAATAAAATAGAAATAAGTTTTGTAAATGGAAATGATTTAAATCGTTTATTAGAAATAATGAATCTAGAAACAAGGAGGTAATCCTGATTGAACTTATTTGACAGTTTAACCATAGAAGTGGAACAAATAATTTTTCCAATAGTATATATAGCTATTGGGTTTATTATCTATACACTATTGAGAAAATTGATTAACAAAGTCATGAAACCAACACAAAATCATATTAAAAAGCAACATAAGCAACGAGCAAATACATTAAGAATAGTGTTATTAAATGTAGTAAAATATACAATTGTTGTAGTCGTATTACTTGCAATACTTGCTAATTTTGGAGTAAATGTAAAGACCTTAGTAGCTGGACTTGGTATTACAACAGCTATTTTGGGTTTAGCATTCCAAGATTTAGCAAAAGATTTAATTGCAGGAGTTTCTATTATTACAGAAAATCAATTTGAGGTAGGAGATACCATCGAATATGACGGTTTCTTAGGAGAAGTTGTATTTTTGGGATTAAAGACAACAAGAATAAAAGATTATCGAGGAGCTGTAAAAATCGTAGCAAATCATAAGTTAGATACCCTAATAAACTATAGTTTAAATAATTATTTAGCGGTAGTAGATATTGGAGTATCTTATGACGAAAAACCAGATAAAGTATCAAAAGCTCTTGATGAAATCAGAGAAGAATTAGAAGGTACTGTTCCAAATGCAACAGGAAAAATTCAAGTTTGGGGATTAGATGATTTTGAAGATTCTAATATGAAATATAGAATTGTTGTAGAAACAAAACCACAACAGCATTATGCAGCACAAAGATATTTAAGAAGTGAATTTAAGAAACGATTAGATAAAAGAAATATTACCGTTTCTTGTCAACAGATTGAGGTGACAAATGGAAACAAATAATAATTATACAATTGGAACAAAAGTAATTATGAAAAAGCCACATCCATGTGGAACCAACGAATGGGAAATTACTAGAGTTGGTGCTGATATCAAAATAAAATGTATCAATTGTGGTAGAACAGTATTAATACCAAGAATAGAATTTAATAAGAAATTAAAAAAAATAATTTCTCAGGAAGGATAAAAATATGAAAGAAAAAAGAAAATTAAAACTCAAAAAATTTTATTTTCATCCAATTACGGTATTTCTATTTTTAACTTTTTTAGTAATTATATTAAGTGGTATTTTATCTGCATTTGAAATGCAAGCAACATACAATACCATAAATCCAAATACCAATGAATTAGAACCGACACTAGTAGCGGTAGAAAATCTATTTAGTTTTGATGGAATGAAATTTTTAATAGGAGATGCAACAGTAAACTTTATTAGTTTTGCACCTCTAGGAACTTTATTATTAGCATTAATAGGAATTACTATTGCAGAAGCAACTGGATTAATAGAGACTTTATCTAAACGATATTTTTCAAAAATTCCAAAAGAAATGCTAACATTTATTATAATTTTTGTAGCAACGATATCCTCTCTAATTAATGAGGTAGGATATGCAATATTAATCCCATTAACTGCATTAATATATTTTATAAATGGAAGAAATCCAATACTAGGTATTGTAACAGCATTCTGCGGAGTTGCATTTGGATATGGTGTTACTATTTTCGTAGGATCTATGGAAATAGCTTTAATGGATTATACAAGAACCGCAGCATGGCTAATAGATGATAATATGCATATTTCTTTAACCTCAAATTTATTTTTTATTATTGCTACTTCAATTATTATTTCAATTATTGGAACCATTATTATTGAAAAGATAATTGCTCCAAAAGTTGGAAAATATAAAAAAGAAGAAGAGTTTGCTAAAACAGAACAATATAGAGTAATTAATTTAGAAGAAGAAGAACAAAAAAGAATAGAAAAAGATAAATATGAAAAAAGAGGAATGCGCTTTGCATTAATTACAGGAATTATTGTAATATTACTATTTGCTTATATGTTAATACCAGGATTACCTTATTCTGGAATGTTATTGGATATGAACGAAAAAACATATTTAAACCAATTATTTGGAGATAATTCATACTTCCAATCAGGATTTACATATTTAGTAACATTATTATTAATTATAATGGGATTGGCCTATGGAATAGGGGCTAAGACTATAAAAAACGATAAAGCTTTAATAGAAGATGTTGGTAATAAATTTAGCAAAACAGCTTATATTTTTGTATTAATATTTGTTGTTTCTCAATTTATTGCTGTTTTAAAAGAAACAAACATTGGAATTATAGTAACTGCTTGGTTAGGAAGCTTATTAGAACATCTTGAATTTAGTGGTATACCATTAATTGTAGTAACATTATTAATTATTGCAGCATCCAATTTATTATTAACTAGTCCAACAACAAAATGGATGATATTGTCACCAATTGTAGTTCCAATGTTCATGCAATCAAACATATCTCCACAATTTGCTCAAATTGTAATGAGAGTAGGAACTTCTATGACAAATGGATTTACTCCAGTATTGGCATCATTTGTAATATTTATTGGATATTTAAATATATATAATTTAAATAAAAACAAACCATATACAATAAGAAGATCTCTAAAACTAATCACTCCATACTTTTTAATTATTGCAGCATCTTGGATATTAATAACAGTAGGATGGTATATTACAGGTCTTCCAATTGGTCCAGGAGTTTTTCCAACTTTATAAAACACCAATGGTGTTTTTTTCTTGCGAAAATAAGAAAAGTTGTATATAATACAGACGATATAAAACATAAAAATTATGTTATAATAAAATAAGAAAAGAGGTAGAAATATGAGTTTAACAGCCGGAATAGTAGGATTACCAAATGTTGGGAAGTCAACACTTTTTAATGCAATTACAAATCAAAAAATATTAGCAGAAAATTATCCTTTTGCAACAATAGAACCAAATGTAGGTGTTGTTACAGTACCTGATGAAAGAATGGATAAATTAAAAGAAATGTATCAACCAGAAAGATTTATTCCAACAGCATATGAATTTACAGATATTGCTGGTTTAGTAAAAGGAGCAAGTCAAGGAGAAGGATTAGGAAATAAATTTTTATCTCATATCAGAGAAGTAGATGCTATTGTAGAAGTAGTTCGTTGCTTTGATGATGGAAAAATAATTCATGTAGAAGGAAATATTGATCCGATTAGAGATATAGAAACAATTAATCTAGAATTAGCCATAGCAGACTTAGATATTATTAATAACCGCCTAGAAAGAGTTTCTAAAAAAGCTAGAACTACAAAAAATAAAGATGACTTAGTAGAAGTAGAAGCTTTAGAAAAAGCCAAGAAAGCATTAGAAGAAAACAAAGCTCTTAGACAAGTAGATTTTACAGAAGAAGAACTAAAGAGTTTAAAATCATACAGTTTTTTAACTTTAAAACCAATTATCTATTTAGCAAATATAAAAGAAAGTGATTTAACCAATCCAGATAATGAATATGTTCTACAAGTAAAAGAATATGCAAGCAAAGAAAATGCTCAAGTAGTTAGTCTATGTGCCAAAGTAGAAGAAGATTTAAGTGAACTTACGAAAGAAGAAAAACAAGAAATGCTAGAAGCTTTAGGATTAGAAGTATCAGGATTAGACCAATTAATTCAAGCTACATATGATATTCTAGGACTAGCAACATATTTTACTGTTGGAAAAGATGAAGTGCGAGCTTGGACATTTAAAAAAGGAATGAATGCCAAACAATGTGCAGGAATCATTCACACAGATTTTGAAAAAGGATTTATAAGAGCTGAAGTTATTTCTTATGACGATTTAATAAAATATGGTAGTGAATTAAAAGTAAAAGAAGCTGGTAAAGCAAGATTAGAAGGAAAAGATTATTTAATGCAGGATGGGGATATCTGTCACTTTAGATTTAATGTTTAAAATAGAGGAAGTAAAAATGAGTAAGTATAAATTGATAATATTTGAAACAAATAAAAAAGATGGTTGTATGAGCTTAGCCCCAAAATTTTATCCTGAAAATTATTCTTTAGAAGAACGAAAAAAAGTGTTACAAAGTGTAAAAAACAAAGTTGGGAAAAAATATCAATTCGATGGTAATCATATTTTCCAACCCTATCAAAAAGATGTGGAAAAGGATGTAGACTATCCGGATGGAAAATATATAAAAATATCAGAAAAAGATTTAGTAAAAGAGGACTACTGGGATGAAAAATTGCCTTGTGATATTTTAATGATAGATACCAAATATCCTAATATTGTAATAGGACATCGAATGGCAGATTGTCCGGTTATTATCGCCGAAGATATAAAGAAACAAGTGGTAGCAGTATCTCATTGTGGAGCAAGTCAAATTAATAGAGAAGTTCCAAGATTAACAATAGAAGCATTAAAAAAAGAAAAAAATAGTAATTCCGAAGATATTCATGTATACATAGGAAGTTGTATCAAAAAAGAAAATTATAAATATGATCGTTACCCATTGTGGGCAACCAATAAAAAAGTATGGGAAAATAAAATAACATTAAGAGATGGAATATATTATATAGACTTAATATCAGCAATAAAAAAACAATTAAAAGACGAAAATATTCCTACAGAAAATATAACAGAAAGTCCATATGATACCTTATTATCGGACGACTATTACTCCCATACAGAAGCTCATAATAATCCAAACTATCAACAAGGGCAAAATTTTGTAGGCTGTTTTTATCAAAAAATAAGTGAATCTTAATTGATTCACTTTTTTCATGCAATTTACACAATAAATTCACAACTTTAACACATACATTTTATAAACTGAACATAAAGGAGAAATTACAGGTTTAGCAACAGGTTGGTATGATATTGATAAATTAACGACAGGATTACACCCAAACGAATTAATTATTATTGCTGCAAGACCAGCTGTGGGAAAAACTGTTTTTGCTCTTCATCTTGCTACCCATGCTGCGATGACTCAAGATAAGTCAGTAGCACTTTTTAATCTTGAAATGAGTGCTGAACAATTAGCAATGCGTATTATTTCTTCTTTAGGTCAAATTGATGGTTTTAAGTTACGTACAGGTAATTTAATGAACAATGACTGGAAAAGAATTAAATATAGATACTTCCCAAATCCCAATAAGAATTATTAGAGTAGGAAGCGAATTATTAACAAACTCAATGCGAGCAAAAATAAAAGAAGCATGGGGCGAAAACATAAGTGTTACACAAGATTATGGTATGACAGAGACTTTAGGACCAGGACTAGCAATGGAATGTCAATGTGAAAAAAGAATGCATTTAAATGATAATTTTTATTTTGAATTAATAGATCCAATAACAAATCAACCAACAAAATCGAATATTGGAGAATTAGTAGTAACAACAATCTATAATGAGTGTTGTCCATTAATTCGATATAAAACAAATGACTTAGTAGAAATAAGTTATGATAAATGTAGCTGTGGAAACACTTCTCCTAGAATTGTAAAATTTTTAGGGCGCACAGACGATATGTTAAAAGTAAAAGGTGTGAAAATTTTTGTGAGTCAAATAGAAGATTTTCTTTTTATGCATCCATACTTTTCCCATCAATATGAAATTATATTATCAAAAGATAAATATAAGGATATTATGACAATTAATATTTGTTATAAAGAAAATATAACGCCTGAAATCCAACCAAAAATTAATAATTATAGTATAAAATTAGAAGAAGAATTTAAAAGTAGATTTGGAATTACTAGTAAAATTAATATATTAAATAATCACGATATAAAGCCACAATCTGGAAAAACAATCCATGTTCATGATTTAAGAGAATTAAAAGTGTAAATAAAACTAGACAAAAAAATAAAATCTTGCTATAATACTAACGAGTATTTTAAATACTCCTTGCTGCAAGCGCAGCCATTAGTCCAAAAGGAGGTGTAACAAATGAGAAAGTATGAAATTATGTTCATCGTAAGACCTGATATGGAAGAAACTGAAATTCAAAAAACAGCAGAAAACTTAAAAAAGGTTTTAGAAGATGGAAAAGCAAAAATTCTAGAAAATAAGGCAATGGGTCCTAGAGAATTAGCTTACGAAATCAAAAAATTCAAAACTGGATATTATTACTTATTCGTAGTAGAAGCAACTCCAGAAGCAGTTGCTGAATTCGACCGTGTTGTAAGAATTAACGAAAATTTACTTCGTCACTTAATTGTTAAAGTAGAAGACTAAAAAAGAGGTAGAATATATGAATAAAGTATTTTTAATTGGACGTTTAACTAGAGACCCTGAATTAAGATATACAGGAAGTAATACAGCAGTAGCAACTTTTTCACTTGCTGTAAATAGAAATTTTACAAATGCTAATGGAGAAAGAGAAGCAGATTTTATTAACATAGTAGTTTGGAGAAAACAAGCAGAAAATGTTAAAAACTATTTATCTCAAGGAAGTCAAGTAGCTATTGATGGACGTATTCAAACAAGAAGCTATGATGATCAAAATGGTCAAAGACGTTATGTAACTGAAGTAGTAGCTGATAATGTTGAATTCCTAGGTTCAAAAGGGTCATCTAATAATATGAATGCTAATAGTAATGCACAAACTTCATCAAGTAGTGCTGAACCTACACCTTATGACTTTGGTCCAAGTGCATCAGAGCCAAAAGGAACAGATGTAGATAGCAATCCTTTCGCTGATTTTGGTTCAAGTATCGAAATTAGTGATGACGAATTACCATTCTAAAAAGGAGGAATAAAAATGGCAGAATTTGGACGTAGAAAGAAAAAAGTATGTATGATGTGTACTGGAGCTACAGTTGACTATAAAAATCCTGAAACATTAAAAAGATATGTAAATGAAAAAGGTAAAATCGTTTCAAGAAGAGTTACTGGAAACTGTGCTCGTCATCAAAGATATATTTCAACACAAATAAAAAGAGCTAGAGCAATTGCTTTAATGCCTTATACAAGATAAAAAAAGAGTTCACATTGGACTCTTTTTTCATTTTACAAACAAAAGAAAGTATTATATAATAAGAAAGAGGAATACAGGAGGCAAAAATGAAGATAATTGAACAAAGAAGAGAATTAAATAAGCGTATCAAAAAAGCAAAAGTAATCTTCTTGATGGCTCATAAAGACCTAGACTTAGATGCCTTAGGAAGTTGTATTGGATTAAGCCTTATTTTAAAACAGCGTAAAAAAACTTGTTATATTATAGTAGATGATAAAAAGCACGAATTAGGTGTTGATAAAATATTAAAAGAATTAGATGGTTGCATTCCTATAATAAGAGGAGAAGACATTGATAAATATTTATACCCTAATAATAAAAGGAACTTGTTAATTGTATTAGATACCAATAAGACGGAATTAGTACAAAATAAAGAGATACTAAAGAAAATTGACAATAAAATAGTAATTGATCATCATGATTTAGGAAAAACCACAATTAAAGATGCCTATATTATAGATGATGGAGATGTTTCAAGTACCTGTGAAATGATAACAGAGTTAACAGAATTTTATGATGTGGAGTTAGACCCATACTATGCAACAGTATTATTATCAGGAATTGTATTAGATACCAATAACTTTACATTAAAAACAAGTGCTGAAACTTATTATGCAGCATATTATTTAGCTAATCTAGGTGCGAGTGCTAAAAAAGTACAGTACTTATTAAAACAAGATATTGAAGAATATACGGAACGTCAAAAATTATTAACAGACATTGAAACAATAAATAAAAAGATTGCTTTTACAAAAGCTAGTCCATACACCATTTATAGACGTGAAGATTTAGCTAAAGTAGCAGACACATTATTATTCTTTAATAATATTGAAGCGTCCTTTGTAATTGGTAAAATAGGAAAAGATACAATAGGAATAAGTGCTAGAAGTTTAGGAAATTACAATATTAGTAAAATATTAGAAAAACTTGGAGGCGGAGGAAATGATTACAATGGAGCTGCCCAATTTGAAAAAACAACTATTAGTAAAGTAGAACAAGAGTTAAAGAAAGCAATAGCACAAGAAGAAGGTGAATAAAATGGAAGTAATTTTTATAAAAGATTTAAAAGGCCAAGGAAAAAAAGGTGAAATAAAAAATGTTAAGGCTGGATATGCTGAAAACTTTTTAATTAAGAATGGTTATGCAGTCTTAAAGACAAAAGAAAATCTTGCTAAGTTAGAAAAAGAACAACAAAACAAAGCTAAAGAAAATGAAAAGAATAAACAAGAAGCAATAGAAAAGAAAAAAGAATTAGACAAGTTAGTTTTAGATTTTAAAGTAAAAACTGGAGAGGGAGATAAAGTCTTTGGAAGTGTAAGTTTAAAACAAGTAAAAGACGCTTTATCAAAAGCAGGATATAAAATTGATAAAAATCAAATAGAATTAACAACATCCATGGCTAGTCTAGGGTTTCATAAAGTAAATATTAATTTATATCCAGGAATTACAGCAACAATAAAAGCACATATCATAAAATAGAGGTGAAAAAATGCCATTAAAAACATTGCCAAACAACATAGAAGCAGAAGAATCTGTTTTAGGAGCCTGCTTTTTATCAAAATATGCTTTACAAAAAGCCTGTGAAAACCTAACACCAGACTCTTTTTATGATGAGAAAAATGGTAAAATATTTGCCGCTATGAATGCATTAGTAGATGCAAAAACACCCATTGACATTACAACTGTTACAGGTTATTTGAAAAAAACAAATCAATTAACAGAAATTGGTGGAGTTGAATACCTAACAGAAGTTTTAAATTTTGTTCCAACTGCAAGCAATATTGACTATTACATTAAAAATGTAGAAGATGCTTCCATCTTAAGAAAATTAATAGAAACCGCAACAGATATTGCATCAGAAGGATATCGAACAGATGAAAGTGTAAATGAAATATTAGATAATTCTGAAAAAAAGATTTTGAATATTGTTAAAAATAGAAAAACAAGTGAATTTAGATCAATTAAAGATATTTTACAAAAGACACAATCAGATTTAGAAAGATTATCAGAACATAAAGGAGAAATTACAGGTTTAGCAACCGGTTGGTATGATATTGATAAATTAACAACAGGGTTACATGCAAACGAATTAATTATTATTGCTGCAAGGCCAGCTATGGGGAAAACTGTTTTTGCTCTTAATCTTGCTACTCATGCAGCGATGACTCAAGATAAGTCAGTAGCGCTTTTTAATCTTGAAATGAGTGCTGAACAATTAGCTATGCGTATTATTTCATCTTTGGGACAAATAGATGGTTTTAAATTACGTACGGGTAATTTAATGAACAATGACTGGAAAAGAATTAATGAAGCAATTTCCCAATTATCTAATACAAACCTAGTAATAGATGATACTCCAGGAATTACAATAGGTGAAATAAGAGCAAAATGTAGAAGATTAGCAAGTAGTGAAAAAGGCCTAGGACTAGTAATTATTGACTACTTACAATTAATATCAGGTGGTAAAAATTATGGTGCTAACAGACAACAAGAAGTTTCTGACATATCCAGAAGCTTAAAAACACTTGCTATGGAATTGCAAGTTCCTGTTATAGCACTATCGCAATTATCACGTAGTGTTGAGTCACGTGAAGATAAACGACCAATAATGAGTGATTTACGTGAATCAGGATCAATAGAACAAGATGCTGATATAGTAGCTTTCTTATATAGAGATGATTATTATAAAAAAGAAGCCAGAAATGAAGACAATACAAGTATTGTTGAAGTAATCTTTGGAAAACATCGTAATGGACCAACCGCAACAATCGAATTATTATTTAAAAAAGATACATCGACAATGTTAAACTTAAGCAAAGGAAATCGAGGTGAAGAAGAATAATATGAAACATAAGTTTTCTAAAATTCTATTAATATTAGTTTTAGGAATAACCATTCCATTTACAACTGCGTTTTCATCTCAAAACCCTAAAACTTTATATCGAGTATATTTAAAAGGAAAATCAATAGGTTTAATTGAATCAAAAGAAGCTTTAGAAAATTACATCGACAAAAAGCAAAATGAAATAAAAGAAAAATTTGGTGTAAATAAAGTATACTTACCAGAAGATTTGGATATAGAAAAAGAAGTAACATTTGATGACGATATATCTACAATTAAAGAAATTTATAACAAGATTAAAGATATCTCACCATTTACAATCAAAGGATATGCTATAACAATAGGAGCAGTTGATTCACAAGCTGGTGATGGAAAGACGATTAAAGGAAAAAAACAAACAATCTATGTTCTAGATAGAGATGTATTTGAAGATGCAGTAGATAATGTGGTTCATTCTTTTGTTTCAGAAGATGATTATGAAAATTATGCTAACGATACTCAAAAACCAATTAAAGATACAGGAAAAATAATTGAACGTATTTATATTAAAAATAAAATAACCATATCGAAAAGAAATATTCCAGTAGATGAAACTATTTATCAAGATACCAATACATTAAGTAGATATTTAATGTTTGGAACGACAAAAGCCCAACAAAAATATACAGTACAAGCAGGAGACACAATTGAACAAATTTCATTTAATAATAAGATTTCAACAGAAGAATTTATGATTGCTAACCCTGAGTTTACAAGTACAAATAGTTTATTGTATCCAGGGCAAGAAGTAACATTAGGAATTTTAAAACCACAGATAAGCATCGTAGAAGAAGATCACGTGGTACAGGACCAAGAGACTAATTATCAAACAGAAACACAATATGACAATGATAAAGAAGTTGGATATAGCGAAGTAAAGCAAGCAGGAGTAAAAGGTGTAACTAGAATTACTCAAAAAGTACAAAAAATAAATGGTGAAACTGTTTCTGTTGCTAATGTATCATCTGAAGTCCAAAAAGAACCAATTAACGAAATAATTGTTAAAGGTGGTAAAAAATCAAGTTATAGTGGATATGGAACAGTAGTTGCAACAGCAGGAGAATGGGGATGGCCAGCAACATGTTCATCAGTATCAAGTCCATTTGGATATAGATGGGGAGCATTACATGATGCTATTGACATAGCCGGTTGTGGATATGGTTCTAATATCTTTGCAGCGAAAGATGGAATTGTTGTACAATCTTCATACAAATATGACAATGGTGAATTTATTACCATTGATCATGGAAATGGATATTATTCATTGTATGCTCATATGGTATCAGGTTCAAGACGAGTTAAAGTGGGTGACTATGTAGTAAAAGGTCAAGTTATAGGAAGTATGGGAATGACCGGAGCAGCAACTGGTGTACACGTACACTTTGCAATCTGGAGAGGTTATCCATATCGTGGTGGAACACCTTTAAACCCATTAGCGTTCTATTAAAATGAAAGTTAAAACAATTGCCAGTGGATCAAAAGGAAATTGTTCAATAGTCTTATGTGGTGACACAAATTTAATAATAGATATGGGAATTTCCTACTTAACTCTAAAAAGGAGTTTAGAAGAAAATTCCCTTTCTTTTGAACAATTTTCTGGAATATTAATTACACATAGTCACAAAGACCATATTAATGGCCTAAAATCGTTAATAAAAAAAACAAATTTAACTGTATATATACCAGAAAAAATGTATGATGATTTAAAAGATATTGTTCCACCATACCGTTGTGAATTTATTGAAGATAAATTTCAAATTAATGATGTAAATATAGAGCTAATACATACATCTCATGATGCTCCATGTTCAGTTGGATTTATTATTACATACAATAATAAATCACTAGTATATATAACTGATACAGGGTACATAAATAGAAAATACTTAGCTAAAATGACAGAAAAAGATATATATGTTATAGAGGCAAATCATGATGAAGTAATGCTTATGGATGGACCATATCCAAGATTTTTAAAAGAAAGAGTAATCAGTGATAAAGGCCATTTATCCAATAAAACAACAGCAAAATATTTAAAGAAAATTATAGGTAAAAATACTAAATATATAGTATTAGCCCATTTAAGTGAAAAAAACAATACAGAAGAGAAAGCATTAGAAGCTGTCCACGAAGAATTGGGTGATACCAAAATACAAATATTAATTGCTAGACAACATGAAGAAAGTCCAATACTAGAGGTGTAATATGATAAAATTAATTGTCGTAGGATCTTTAAAGGAAAAATATTTAAAAGATGCCTTGGAAGAATATGAAAAAAGAATAAAAAGATATACTGATATTGAAATTATAGAAGTAAAAGACGAGGGACTATTACCGCCAATACAAGCTATGGCTAAAGAAGCAGAAAAAATAAAAAAGCATATTTCAGATAGAGAATTCATTATTACATTAGAAATTGAAGGTAAACAATTTACTTCAGAAGAATTTTCTAAAAAGATAGAAGATATTCAAATGATAAATAGTAATATTACTTTTATTATTGGAGGAAGTTATGGAATAGATGATACAATCAAAGAACAATCAAAACTTCATTTATCATTTTCAAAAATGACTTTTCCCCATCAATTATTTAGAGTCTTATTATTAGAACAAATATATAGAGCATTTAAAATTATGAATCACGAAAGTTATCATAAATAAGGAGAAAAAATGAAATATTTAAAAGTAATAGATGAAAGAGTATCAAATGCAAACCCTAATCTAGTTTATAAAATAAATGAAGTAAATGTTGCAAAAAAATGGAATAAAAACGCAAAAAGTCCAGAAGAAATGGGTGGATTCAATTTCTCTACAGAAAATAAAATATTAAGATGGTTATTAAGAGGAAATACACTTTATGAAGTAGTAATACCTCCAGGAGCAGAAGTAGTCGAATGTGATTCTCTATCAGCACCACATGGCGTTTTCAGAACAAACAAAATAATTATAAAAAGCCCAATAAAAATAACAGATGAAGTGGCTATGGATTTATATAAAAAGTCAGACCTACCATGGAAATCATATATTCAAATTTTATCATATCTTGCAGCAGCTGGTTATAAAAACACTTCATATAAAATATTAAATGAAAAAATTAATAAAGAGAATGCTAACAAAGCTCTAGAAATATATGACACTTTTTTAAAAAGAAGAACAGATCCAATGCCAAATCTTTATATAGAAATAAAAAACAAGATAGAAGAGCTAGAAAAAAGAAAAGAGGTATAACATGATTGGAAATAACTGGGATAATTTATTAAAAACTGAATATCAAAAAGAATATTTTAGAAATTTAATGGATTTTATAAAAAATGAATATAAAACTAAAACAGTATACCCTAAACAAAGTGATGTTTTCAACGCTTTTCGATATACAGATTTCAATGATGTAAAAGTTGTAATTCTAGGTCAGGATCCATATCATGGGCCAAATCAAGCTGAGGGACTTTCTTTTTCAGTAAGTAATGAAGTTTTAAAGCCACCATCATTAAAAAACATTTTTAAGGAACTAGAAAGTGACTTAGGAATACCTTTTCCAAAACATAACTCACTTAAGCCATGGGCCAAAGAAGGAGTATTATTGCTAAATGCAGTATTAACAGTAGAAGCTCATACACCGACATCCCATAAAAATCATGGATGGGAAGAATTTACAGATCAAGTAATAAGAACTATTAATAAGAAAACAACACCTGTAGTATTCATATTATGGGGAAGTTATGCAAGAGCCAAGAAAAAATTAATTACAAATCCAATTCACTATGTAATAGAGTCGGCTCATCCATCTCCATTTTCTGCATATAATGGATTTTTTGGTAGCAAACCGTTTTCAAAAACAAATGATTTTTTAATAAGCAAAGGACTAAAACCAATTGATTGGAGAGTAGAATAAGAAGAAATCTCCTTTTTTTTTGACAAAATAAAGAAAATATGGTATAATCTAGCAAATATGAATGAGGGGTAAGGGAAATGAAATATATCGACATATATAATAATATAGCTAATCCATTTTTTAATGAAAGTACACTAGATACATTAGCAGAAGCATATTCGAAAAGACATTTTGGTTTAGGTGGTTTTTATAGTAGCCTAGTAAGCACTACAACAAAAGAATATGCAGGAAAATATGATCCTAAAGAAAGTGATAAATTTTATGCGACAGCTTTTAATAAATGGAAAAAAGGAATAGTAAGTTTAACAAAAAAAGAATTTGAGTATCTAAAGGCTAGAAACAGCTATGATGATAGACTAATTAAGTTAAGAAACTATTTAAAGACAGTTCCTGATGTAACAACTGAGGAAGAAGCAAGAAAAATAATGAGTCAGAAATTTCAAGATGAAGATTTAAACAGTGCTATGGATGACTATAGATGGGATAGTATAAGTTGGGGAACTGGATGGATGCATGTAAAGTCAAGATATCTAAATGGTAAAAGAGGAAATGATTTTCCAGTATACCATAGATTATATTTAAATATTGAACCAGTAGATATTCATAAAGTAGCAAATGAGTTAACTAAGAAATGTGATGCATATGGAATTCCATATTATTTTAAATATGATGAATATGGCAATAGAGATGATACTTTTGTAATTTATTCAGATACAGAAAAGTTACCATTTTATATCGATATGTTACAAGAGATTGCTAAAGAAAATCCAGAAATAAAATCAAGAAGTAAAACTCCACCAGTGTTAACTGGAAAAATAGATGGATGGATTGGATATGGATCTGAGCCAGAAGAAAAGAATGGTAAAAAAAGATCATTTAATTCTGTACGTAGTAAATGTATAGAAAAAGCAATTGGTGAAGAATTTGAAAATTGGTTTTCATTAAATAAAAATGCTAAAATTACTTATCAAGGAAAAGAAATCACCTTAATGGAGTATATTTCAATATTAGCAACTGAAAAAGAAATTAATAGAATGAAATTGAGAATAATGCAAAAGCCAGATAATAAAACTCAAGAAGAATATGAAAGATATCTAGGATATAGTGAAAAAGATCTTGACAATCCAGCTCTAATACAAGAAATATATACTAAGATAAAGAATGAAATTAAAAGTAATTGGGATACTCCGGGAGTAGGAGTAAAAAGTTTAGAAATTACTAATGGAGATAAAAAAATAACTTTCTATAGTCATAGTGTAAAAGAATTAAAAGATTTAGCAGTACCATATGTAATGAAACATGATAAAGTTTTTAGAGAAAGAGTAAAAAACAAAATAAAACAATTATCAGCAGCAGAGGGTATTGATATAGAAAAATACTGTTTTGATATAGGTTCAAAAGAAAGTTTATTAAAACAAGATCAAGAAAATGATCAAATGAACAATTTATACCAAGCTGCTCAAAAATATGCTAAAAAGCATGGAATACCTGAGCCACGAGCAAAAGGCTTGTATGAATCAAATATAGATTATTTGAATTATTTATCTAAATATGCGAAAGATAATAATATAAAGAAGAATAAAGAACAACAAACACAGTCAACTCCGAAAAAATCTACAACTTATCGTTTGAAAAAAGACCAAATCATTCAAGATTTACCTATTTATTCTAAAGAGCCAAGTAGATATC
>ENA-ORPF01000819-ORPF01000819.1-human-gut-metagenome-genome-assembly--contig:-NODE-819-length-28621-cov-6.133725_pt1 | contig 28621 bp, 44 predicted proteins | sample MGYA00242140_ERZ509070 | MGnify/ENA primary metagenome ERZ509070 (study PRJEB26280, sample SAMEA2338713) | human gut metagenome | biome: human gut; feature: human-associated habitat; material: faeces... | reverse complement strand
ATGTATATGTTTAATAAATGTATAGCTGGAGCAATAGAATAATCAGTAATACAAATTACAAGTTATGGAGTTAATATTTATAAGAAATGCTTATCAAAATTTGATAGGCATTTTTTATGCTCAAAAAGGAGGTGGTAAAATATTGGCATTTGACGTATTTTCACAAGTCAGATGTCCTTCACCCAATAGAAAAGATACAGCTATAAAAAATTACAAGCATATTTTCTATATTTCAAATAGAAAACATTGTTTAAAAAATGAGTATGGAAATACTTTATTTGGAACAATTTACGATTTTGATAATATTGATAAAACGGACAATAAACAAATATCAAATTACATTTACCAAAAGTCTAAAAAAGGTACAAACATATATCGTGGCATAGTATCTCTATCAGAAAAAGACGCTATAGAACAAGGACTAACAAATGTAGAAAATTGGGAAACTATGTTTATAGATAGTGTTTCGCAAATAGCAAAGAATTTAGGAATATCATTTGCAAATCTTGAATGGGTTGCTACAGTACATTACAAAAAAGGAAATCCTCATCTGCACTATGTTCTTTGGGACAGAGAACAAAAAGTGAAAGATCCTTTTATAAAAGTTAGCACACAACACAAAATAAGAAATGCCCTTAAAAGAAGTATATACAAAGATTATTACATTGAAATGATGAATAACAAAAATCAAGCAAAAAAAGACTTGAGAGCTGAGCAAATAAGGCAAGAATTTAAAGCAATAGATAAAAATTATTGTAATAGCAAAATAGCTTATATAAATTTAGATAAACAGTTAGAAATAGAATTAAGGGAAGATTTAAAAAATATAAAAAAAATGTTACCTACAGAGGGACGACTTAACTATGCTTTTATGCCAGACTGTGTAAAAGAAAAAATTGATGAATTTATAGATAAATTAATTGAAAACAATTTTGACTGTAAAAAAAGCTATGATAGTTACATTGATTCTTGGAAAAAGATAACAGAATTTTATGAAAGCATATATAAAGAAAAAATGTTGTATCATGCAGATATAGAGGCTCATAAAATTCTTGGAAATCAATTATTGCGATATTTTAAAGATGAACGATATATGTATTATAGTATTGAACAAATTATACAAGACTTATATTATTTATTATCTCAAAATGAAGAAAGAGAAAAAAACTTTTTGCAAATGTATGTATTTAATAAAGATTTATCAATATATGCAAAAAGAGAGTATGCTTTTAAGCAAAAATTCAGTAATCATATAGAAAGAGGTATGTAATGGGACATGACAGTAATTTTATGAGAATAATGTATTGTTTTCCAGAACAAGAGCCGAAAATACTGAAAATTGAAAAAGAATTAGAGGCAATATCAAAATTAATGCAAACACCGTTTTTTGAAACAACTATGTATAAAGGAATGATTTTGATATATGACCCTAAAGGAATTTTGAAATATTCAAAAGTACAAAGATTAGATGGACTTAATTTAAGAGGTCCTTTTATTTTTGCTGGAAATGATACATTAGAGTTAGACTTTAAAAGTTTAAATATTGAGCAAATTAGATATTTGCAAAAACATATCACACAAGAAAAGCAAATTGAAGAAATGGAAATGTGAAAGGAGGAATTTTTATAAAAGCTAAAAAGGTATTAATAGTTTTGATAGTATCATTATTACTAATACCATTTTGTATGATATTTTCTAGTATAATTCATTTTCAGTTATCAAAAATGAATTTTGTATTAGATATGGCAGTTATAATAAAAAGTATAATTTCAAATAAAAATCACTTGTTATTATTTGTTTTTACTCAAGCATTTGCAGAGTTTTTTATATTATATTTGTTTTTATTCAATAAGAAGAACGACCTATCTACAGAAACAAATGCAATTACTAAAAATATACGAACACCAAAAATATACGGTAATGGTCAACATGGAACTGCCAGGTGGAGTACCAAAAAAGAATTACTGAAAAAAGCTACTATAAATACTCTGAAAACTACTAAAGATGGGAAAATTAAAAAAGTAAATTTTTCAAAGGGTGGTTTAGTAGTAGGGCTAGAAAAAAAGAAAAATGAAAATAAAATTATTTGTATTTCAGAAGATTATCATTCTTTAATTATTGGTAGCACAGGAGCAGGTAAAACTAGAAGATTGCTACTACCTAGTGCGATGAACTATGCCCTAGCAAGTTCTTATGGAAAAAAACAAAACAGTTTGGTATTGACTGACCCTAAAGGCGAGTTATTTCAGTATTTATCGCCATATTTTAAAAGTTTAGGCTATAAAATTATAACAATAGATTTTAAAAATCCTTTAAAATCTACAAGATATAATTTTTTATCTCCAGTTATTGAAGCTTTTAGAAATGGAGATGTAAGAAAAGCAGAAGAATACTGTTGGGACATTACTCAAGCACTTGTACGGAAATGAAGATACTAAAATGGAGAAAATTTGGAAAGATGGAGAAATGAGTATTATTGCAGGTACTATAATGACTGTAGTTGCAGAAAATATGGAACACCCAGAGTTTCAAAATTTAACTAATGTTTATACATTTATTTCCGAAATGTGTAGGTCTGAAAATGGAAAAATGCCTATAAATTATTTTATAGAAAATTTACCACCAGACCACCCTGCAATTAATATATTTGGTATAGCACGTATTGCCCCAGAGAAAACTCGTTCAAGTTTCTTTACCTCTGCTCTAACAACATTAAGATTATTCACATCTCAAACAGTATATGATATGAGTTGTGAAAGTGATTTTGAATTAAAAGATATTGGAACTGATAAATACTTTGTAGATATAATTTTACCAGATGAAAGATTAACCTACTACTCATTAGCTTCATTATACACAAAACAACAATACAATGCTTTAGTAGAGTACGCAGATTCGCATGGAGGAACTTTAGAAACCAGAGTTGACTTTTTATGTGATGAGTTTCGGAAATTATGCACCAATAGAACGGTATTCGGAAATATGCTTACAGTTGCAAGAAGTAGAAATATATTTTTTCATTTCTTCTTACAACGGATTTTCACAATTAGTTAAAGTATATGGAAAAGAAACAGCAGACTTAATAAAAGATAACTGTCTTTTATGGATCTACTTAAAAACTGCCTCATTTGAAACAGCAAGTGATATTAGTAAAAAACTAGGAAATTATACGACTACCTCTGATAGCAAGTCTAATTCATATACTAAAAATCAAAGTGGTAGTAGTAGTGAATCAATAAATTTAGTATCAAGACAATTATTAACAGAAGAAGAAATATTACGAATAGAATCGCCAGAGGCTATTGTAATGATTACAGGCTCACACCCTTATCTTGCAACACTCCCAGACTTATCACAATATAAATTTAATGCAATGTTAGGTTTAGGAGATAAAAAGAAAAATACGGAAATAAGAGAATTAAGGGAAAATTCAAGAGAGCAAAGAAAACCTAAAAAAATTGAATTATGGGGTATTTGGGAAGAATATTAAAATATTAATTTTTTTTTACTCTCAAAACAAACAAAAGTTTTAAAACAATATATAAAAATTTTGGAGGAATTATGTATGAAAGAAAAAATAAAAAAGTTTATAAATATAAAAAGAATAGGAAAAGTAGGACTTGCTTTAACAAGTCTTTTTTGTTACACAAATACTTGTTTCGCAGCTATTCAAGACTCAAAAATAGTTACAGGAACTGAAAGTTTAATATCTGACCTAACAGGTTGGTTATTAGTTTTAGCACCAGTTTTAACTATACTACTTGTTGGTTATTTCTTTTTGAGAAAAGCAGCAAGTGATGAAATGGACGCCAAAAGATGGGACAATAGAATTAAAGTTGCAATTATTTCTTGTATTGGAGTTGTTGTTGCAAGTGGTTTAATTAATGTTATTATGAATTACTATAAATAATGGAAGTGAGGTAAACGTTTGGAAAATATATTAAAAACTTTATTATCTTCCATAGTTTCAGGTGCAAATAGTGTTATTAATTTATTAATGAATGCTTTAATGGACATTTGCTTTCATGCTGAAAATACTATATTAAAGGCAGATGTAAATGGAGTACAAATTTCTTTAGATGGACTAAAATCTATCATATTATCATTTTCAATAGGCTTAATTATTCTTAAAGCATTGAAAAAAGGCTTTGATATGTATGTAATGTGGACTGAACGGAGAATCGGAACTACCTATACGGAACATATATTATGTTTTTTGTAAGAGCTATTGTTGTAGCATTATCATTTGAATTTTTATTTAATTTGGTAATAGAAATAGCAGAAATGTTTGGCAATGAATTATTAAATGCTTTATCTTTGGACCTTATGCTACCAGACTGGGGGTATGTTGTAGAATTTTGTATGACTTCCCTATTCTCAAGTATCACAGGCATTGTAGCAATACTATTATTTGTTATTTTATATGTTCAATTTTTAGTTAGAGGTGTTGAAATTTTAATTTTACGATTAGGTTTTCCTCTAGCTTGTGTCGGACTTATTGAGTCAAACAGTGGAGTATTTCAAAGTTATTCACAAAAATTATTCAAAAGTGTATTAACTGTAATAGTTCAAATAGTGCTATGTAAATTAGGTTTAGCATTAATTTTTTCAAGTCATTGGTTTTATGCAATAGCAACTGTTATGATGGCATTAAAAACTCCATCTTTCTTACAAGAATTTATGCTAACAAGTAATTCTGGTGGTATGAGTGCAGTTATTATGAATACAAGTAAAACAATAGAATTATCAAGACAAGTAAAAAATATAATTACAAAAGTAAAGTGAGGTGTTAGCTTTAAATGGACCAATTAAATATATTGAATTTGGTAATTAGAACTACCATCATACCGGCTCGGAGTTATTCTCCGAGTTATTATTATATTAATAAAAATGATGTATGAAGATGAGTCAAATGCTATGTATAAAAAGAAATTAATGAATACTATCGCTTTTGGAATAGTTGCAGAACTTTTATATGTAATTTACGATATACTTAAATACTATTACAAGTAAGGAGAAATTATGGAAGATAAAAATATAAATACAAAATTGTATATTCCTAGTAATGTAAAAACTCGTTTTGAGTTTATACGTGGATTTGGAATAAATGAATTAATAGTAACTAGCATAGTAGTTGCTTTTTTAATAGGTATAGCATTAGTCATTTATTCTATTACAAATGAATTAATTGTACCAGTATTAATTGTTTTATTAGGTGGTGCAGCAATGGTAATTATTACTGCAAAAGATACAAATAATTTATCTGTACTAGATATGATTAAAAATATGCTTGAATTTGCTAGTATGCAAAAAGTATATGAATATAAATATTTTGATAAATGGAGGAGTTAAATGTTTGGATTATTCAAAAAAGATAAAGATACAGTTGTATCAACAGCACAGCAAGAAATTAATATATTAGATATAAAAAATAACTTGATTTACACAAGAGATAATTTGATTATAGCAATTTTAAAAATAAATTCTCTTAATATGCAGTTATTTTCTAAAAAAGAATTAAAAAATAAAATAAAAGATATAACTTCTGAATTATCTACAGAAACAAAAGAGTTCAAAATGACCTCTATTGCTAGACCTGTAGACGTTGGAAGTTTAATAGACTTTTTAAGAAATATACTGAATAATTCTACAGATAGTATTCAAAAAAGATTATTAAGAGAAAACATAAGAGAAACACTTAACTTAACACTTGTAGGAGATGCAGTAGAAAGACAAAATCTTCTTATTATAAGTGAAGTTTTGAGTGATAATGCAGAACAAGAAATACAAAAAAGAGCACGTGAAATAGTGCAAAAGTTTGATAATTGTGGAATGAAATTAGAAATACTAAATGACCAATACTTAATACAAGTATGCAATAGCTTTACAAATATGAGTGTTGCAACTAAAGAAGATTCAGACTATCAAGATTACATTCCACATTTAGTAGCATAAGGAGGTTTAAAAGTTTGAAAAAAACAGATTTAAGAACAATTAGAGAAAATAAAATATTACTTAATATTTTGACTCCTATTTCTCGGAATAGAATACAAATCAAATAGAATGAGAATCGGAGATACTTTTGCTAAAATATATACAATAGTCAAATACCCTCAAAATGTTTCTATTGGGTGGCTATCTAAAATAACAAATATTCCAAATACAATAAGCACTCAAATATTCCAACCAACTGATAATACTTTGCTATTAGAAAATATATCAAAAGGAATAAAGCAAAATGAGGCACTCCTAAATTCTATAAATGACGCAGTAGAAAGGCAAAGAATCGAAAGAGAAATAACCTCTGCTGAAGAACTTATAAAAAAGATAGATAATGACGGAGAAACCGTAGGTTATATGACTATTGTAATAATGGTTATAGCAGAAACAGAAGAAGAACTTTCAAAAAGGTGCAAAAAAATAGAAACTAAACTGTCAAGTATGCAAATGAAAATAAGATGTCTTGCAAGTTTAGTAAAAAATTCTTTTCGATGTGTAGCTCCATTTTTTAGTTCAGATAAAAAAATAAAAAATATAGCAAAAAGAAATGTACCACTTTCTACTTTTGTTGGTGGTTTACCGTTTGCAAGTAGTCGGATTTAATGATGGATCCGGCTATTATTTTGCTCGTGATATAGATGGTGGAATAATTGCCCTAGATACTTGGAAACGTGGAAATGATAGAACAAATAGTAATTTTGTAATAATGGGAACAGCTGGGGTTGGAAAATCTACAGTAACCAAACATCTTGTTTTGAACGAGATAATGATAGGAAATTCTTGCTTAATTATTGATCCAGAGCGGAGAATACAAAGATCTTACATATAATTTAGGAGGCGATTGGATTGACGTTTCGGGTGGCAATGATAGAGGCAGAATTAACCCATTACAAATCAAACCAGCTCCACAAGATGAAGAAAATGAGGAAATAAAAGGTATTTATGATAACGGCAAAGGAATTGGAGAAATGGCATTACATTTCCAAACATTAAGAATATTTTTTAAATTACTATTTCCAGAATTGACTTCTATACAAATGGCAATATTAGAGGAGGTTTTAGAAGATTTATATAATAAATTTGGTATCTATTGGGAAACAGATATATCAAAATTAGAAAATACAGACTTTCCTATTATGACAGATTTATATGACTTACTAAAGATACATTATGATAGAGAGATAAACTCTGCTAGAAAAGAAAATATAAATATATTGCTATCATTGGTTAGACAAATATCAGAGGGTGCAGATAATACTATTTTTAATGGACATACAACAATACAAAGAAATAGTAAATTAGTATGCTTAGATACTGGTAATATACAAAATGCTAGTGAAAATGTTAAAAAGGCACAATATTTTAATGTTTTATCTTGGTGTTGGGAACAAATATCAAAAAATAGACAAGAAAAAGTAATGCTAGTAGCAGATGAAGCCTATTTGCTAATTGATAAAAACTGTTTACAAAGTATTGCATTTCTTCGTAATGTAGCAAAACGTTGTAGGAAATATGAGCGGAAGTTTAGCAATTATTTCTCATTCAATAATTGATTTTCTTGATGACTCTGTAAAAATGTATGGACAAGCAATACTTGATATGGCAACCTATAAAATACTAATGGGAACGGACCGGAAGAAACTTGGAGGACACAATGGAACTCTTTAAACTAACAGAAAGTCAAGCCGATTTTCTATCAAATAAGAAAAGGGGTTATGCAATATTGATTATAGGTGCATATAAAATACTTGCAAAATTTGAAATATACCCTCACGAATTTGAGTATTTTGGGAAAAGTGGTGGTAGATAATTGGCAGTAAACCCAGCAGTAATAAAAGTTGCTATTATGGTATTAAAAGATAAAAAAAACAGAGAAAGAGTTTTAATGGCAGTAGTAACAACTTGTATAATTATATTACTTTTAGTTTCAATGATTATATATATTATAATGGAGCCTATTAATCAAATATTAGTAGCACTAGGATTAAAAGAAGATGAAACAAATGCAGAGCTTAATGAAATTCAAAATATAAGATTAGAAAATGGAGTTAGTGAAACAGGAAACATCTCTTTTAGTGGAACATATTGTATGCCTATAGAAACAGAGTATGGTTACACAATAACTAGTGAATTTGGTTATAGGACACACCCTATTACAGGCGTCTACAAATTACATAGTGGTATAGATATAGTTGGTAAAATACATGGAAATATATTAGCTATAGCAGATGGCGAAATAATATGGGCCGGAGTTCGAGGAGCTTATGGAAATTGTATTAATATAAAACATATTAGCACAGATGGTACTACATTTTATAGTTTTTATGCTCACTTATCGCAAATCAACGTAATGCAAGGACAAACAGTAACACAAGGTCAAATTATAGGTTTACAAGGTGGTGCAAAGAATGATCCTGGACATGGCAGTTCTACAGGTAGTCATTTACATTTTGAAATAAGATTATCTCAAAATGGAGATTATCAAAATCCTAGAAAATACATATTACAAGAAAATTAAGAAATGAGGTGGTTAAAGTGATTTTAATGATTACAAAGGAAAATGAAAAACTTATATCAGAAGTATGTTTAGAAAATCATATTGAAGATTATCAAATACTTACAACGGTAGCAAACTTATATAATTTCACAGTAACAGAATTAAAAAGTTTGAATAATTTTAATCAATTAGTAATTGATGTTACTTCTATAAATGACACCGAAAAACAATTAATAGACGCAATAGTAACATTAAAAACTATTTATATGGATTTACGAATAACAATATTAGCAATAGGTTATCAACCAGGTAACACATTACTATCAAAATTGTTTAGTGAATCTATTTTTAATTTTGTAACTGCTACAGAATATCATACACAAAAAGAAGAATTTAAAAAATGTTTAACTGTTGGAAATTCTTATAGTGATTCTATAAGCTACAGATATAAAGAGAATAGTAAAGATACGCAAAAAAGTAAAGTGATTATAAAAAAAGAATATAGCAAAAAAAGGAATAGTGTAAGAATTGGAATTGTTGGAACACAAGCACATATTGGAGCAACAACACAAGCCATTTTAATGTGTAAATTTCTTAATTCTATAGGACTGCATTCTTGTTATGTTCAAGCAAATACAAAACAAGATGTGGAAAAAATTGCAGCAATGAATAATGTTACTAATATGAAAGATATGATAACTTATAATGGTGTAGATATGTTTAGAGAATTTATTGATAATAAAAATACTGGCTATGATTTTTATATTTATGATTATGGAGATATTGATAATCTTAATATTAATTCATATATAACTAATGATATTAAAATTGTGGTATGTGGGACAAAAGAATGGGATTTTGTGAATATCTCAAAAGCATTTGAAAAACTAAATAAAATACAAAATGATATAGACTTTATTTTTAATTTTACTGCAAAAGAAAATGAAAAAAATATTTTAAAAGGCTTGTCTGAATTTAAGAAAAATATATATTTTTCAGAGTATGCCCCTAACCCATTTGATGATGAAAAAAATCAAAATATATATCATAGAATCTTAAAAGAATTTATTATAGAAAAGACAAACCAATTAGAAATAATTGAAAAAAATAAGTTTTCAATTAAAAATATATTCTCAAAAGGAAAAAGACAATGAAGAAAAATTTTTATAAAGAATATCAAAAAAAGCAGAAATTAGCTAGTAACTATGAAGAAACTGATAAAATAATAGTAGAAAATCAAAATACACTATTGAAAATATTATCTTATCTTATTGCACTTATTCATAGCATATTTAAACTACTACTATTTTTAGGAATTATTATATTGCTTTCGGTTGGTGCTACTGTTATTTGTAATAAATCACTACAAATAAATTTATTAAATATAATTGGAGGAAATCTATGAATAAAAAATTATTATTATTTATGATACCTATTCTAATGGTATCAACAAATGTATTTGCCACAGATGTAAAAAAAGAAGATACAATAATAAAAAGTATAGTTATTAATAAGACAGATGAAAATAACTTTTTGAATTTATTAGATGATACTATTGAAATTGATAGTATTAAGTATAATTTACAAAATAAAGAACGATTAGAATTAGAAACAACAAATAGTAAAACAGAAGAACAAACCAAAACACTTGAATTATCAACTAATAAAAAAGATAAAATACTAGATAGTTTTGAAGAAAGTATAAAATATGATGATGGAGAATTTTCAGGAGACTTATATAGACAAGACAATTCTTTAAAAATAACTCCAATTAAACATGGGAAATATGAAAAAGTATTTACTATTGATAAACAATATACGAATTTAAACAAAGCTGATTTAGACTATATACCAAAGGAAATAACTGAAGATGGTTATACATATAGCTTAACAAAATGTGAGTGGAATATAGCAGAAAATGAAAATATACAAAATATTTCTATGCCCAAAAGTTATACTGCAACAACAACTTATAAAACAGTAAAAACATTGGAATACCCATATACTTATAAATGTGAATTGACTTATAATGGAGAAATCAGCAAAGTATCAAAAGATACAGTCCAATACACTTTAACCTATAAACAACAACCAAAAGAAGAAATTACAGAAAATAAAACATCTATATTGCCATATCTTGGTGGTACAGGTGTTTTTTTAGTTGTTATTTTCTTTTTACTACCAAATGCTAAAATTACAAATTATTATGATGGAAAATATAAAACTATTAAATATATAAGGGTATCAACAAAAAATCCAAAAGTAAATTTAAAACATTTACCTAACGCTAAAACTAATGTTTTTTCAATTAAATTTAGTGATAAGCTAGACAAAAAACTTACAGGAAAAGCAATTACAATTATAACACCAAAAACTACCTATCAAAAAATGATAATGAATAAATCTATAGAAGTTCATTTGTAGAAATGGAGGAATTAAGTTGAAGAATAAAATTATAATAACCATTGTTGTTATTAGTATTATATCTTTAATATGTGGAATTACAGTATTTTTCTTAAATAAAAAAGAAACAAAATCAGAAGATTATGATGATATTTCAAACAAATTAGAAAATATAAAAAATACTGATAATATTGAAGAAACCGAATTTATGGAATTGTGGGACACAAATGTTATTGGAACATTGGAAATACCAAGTATAAATTTGAAATTAAGTATTGCAGATGGCATTGAGGATGATGTCATAGCAAAATATATAGGACATTTTCCTAGTACAGCATTAATCAATGGAAATGTAGGACTTGCAGGACACAACACTCAAGACTTCTTTGCAAACTTAAAAAAAGTAAAGAAGGGAGATGAGATAGTTTATAACTTTTTGTTAGGTACAAAAACCTATATAGTAGATACTATTGTAGAAATACAAGAAGATGACTGGAACTATTTAGAAGATACCGAAGATAACAAAATTACACTTATTACTTGTATAAAAAATCAGCCAACAAAAAGACTTTGCATTCAAGCTACAGAAAAAATACAGTAATTTTTGAAAATGGGCTGAAAACTTTTTTTGAGCACGCTACACTTAATATAAGGAGTGTGATAAAAATGTATGTAAAAAAATTTATTTGTGGTATTTGTATTATTGTAATGATTATAATTTTGTGTGTAATTGCTATTATTTTGAAAAATAAGCTATTTTTATCAGCCAATAATAAAGATACATATATAGAAGAACAAAATGTAGTTAAAAGCGAAAATATAATAGAAGATATACAAGAAGAAAACAACCAAGTCGAAGAAATTAAAAAAGAAACAATACCAGAACAAGAAAACACTAATAATGAGAGTGTAATTGCACCAACGGAACAAGAAAAAACTACTAAAGCTGAAACAAAAAAATATGATAAAAATAGTAGTTCAACAAAGCAAGAAGAATTAAAAATAACAAATGATACAGAATCAAATATAAAACAAAATGAGTCTACTATACAAAATCAAAAAACCATACAAAACACAATACCAAAAAACAATGAAGAAAACAAACAAGAAACAATAAAAAAAGATACACCTAAAAATATAAAATCTTATGTAAGAAATACTACAATGGAAAATACAATGAAAACATATATTGAAAATAATCCTAGCGAATTTATGCTACAATATGGATTTGTGGTTAAAGAAGATCCATCTATAGTAAATGATACTAATGAATTTACTTATACTGAAGTAAGAGTCAAATCTAAAATAAAGAACAAATTTGGAACAATAAGAATATATGCACAAGATATTTTATTAGATGGTGTATATCAATTTACAGAATGCTTTATATTATAAAAATAATATTTCAAACAAGAACACTTTTTTAGGTGTTCTTTTAATTTGAGGAGGGATTTTATTTATGATAAAGAAATTATCAAAAAAGGCTATTTATATAATGCTATTAATTATTACTTTGTTAAGTTCATTTCAAGGCATTGTTTCAGCTACAGAAATAAGCAATGCTTTTATACAATATTCTCACGACTGTGGTTATCATCTACAATATTGGCATAACAATAAATGGTACTATGTTATAACAAGCTATGTAGAATATACTGCACCAAATGGAAATAAATACCCAGCATATTGTCTTAATTCTGACAGAGCTGGTGCTTCAGCAGGTTTAGATTATAATGTTAGTATATCAAGTGTGCTAGATGATGATAGAATTTGGAGAGTAATTACAAATGGTTACCCTTATAATAATTTAGGCTTAAATAATGATGACGCATTTGTTGCTACTAAACATGCAGTTTATTCTATCATACACAATAGAGATGTTCGTAGTTATTATCACGGTGGAGATGAAAGAGGAAATGCTATCGTTGATAAAATAGAATATTTAGTTAATATTGGTAGATATGGTACTACTACACAAAATTCTGCACAAACTTTTGCTACTAAAATAGGAAGCTTTTCAAAATTTAACGATAATTACTATGCTCAAGAATATAGTGTATCTTCTAATATAGAAATGTCAAGCTATGTAGTAACAGCAATAACTGGATTTCCAAATAATTCTTATATTGGAGATGTAAACGGAAATGCAAAAACAAGTTTTTCAGCAGGAGAACATTTTAAAATATTTGTACCAAAATCAGAAATTAAAAATAATTTTTCTGGAACAATAGCTTTACAAAGTAAGTGCAAAACATTTCCAGTTTTTTATGGTAATTCGCCTAGTGAAGATTTACAAAATTATGCAGTTTGCTATGATCCATACGGAGATGTTCAAGGAATTACAACTTTAGATGTAAATGCTTACAAATCTACAGTAAAAATTCATAAAGTAGATGAAGAAACAAAAGAAAGTTTAGAGGGAATAACATTTAATGCAAAATATAAAGATACTGGAGAAAATATTGGAGATTTTAAAACCGACAAAAACGGAAATATTGCTATAAATAATTTAAGACCTTCAACAATAGTATTAACTGAAAAATCTACTACAAAGCATTATATATTAAACACAAAAGAATTTGAAATTTCAGTAGAATTTGGAGACTCAAAAGAAATTGAAATATCAAACCAACACAAAAAGGGAAATTTAAGAGTTTTCAAGGTTGATAAAGATAATAATCGTGTTGCACTTGGTAATGTAGAATTTGATTTATATAGTGAAGAATATCAAAAAGTAATTGGTACATATCGCACAGATGTAAATCGGAGAAATCTATGTAGAGAATTTAAGAACTGGCGATTATAAATGGATTGAAAAAAATACTCGGAAAATGGTATAACCTTAATACAGACCCAACAGAAGTTGAGGTTGAATGGAATAAAACAAATGACTCCGTAATACAAAATGAACTTAAAAAAGGAAGTATTCGTGTTATAAAAGTAGATAAAGATGATAACACAGTTAGAATACCAAATGTTACTTTTGAAGTATTAGATAAAAATAATAATGTATTAGAAAAAATTACTACAAACGAAAATGGAGAGGCTAAAACCAAAAAGTATGCAATAAGAGATTATGAAGAATTAAAAATACACGAAATAGAAACTGATAAATATTATGTTTTAAATGATGAAGTCCAAACTGTAAAACTAGAGGCTAATCAAATAAAAAATATTACATTTGAAAACGAGAAGAAAAAAGGACAAATTCGTGTAATTAAAGTAGATAAAGACAACAATGAGGTATTACTTGAGGGTGTTACTTTTGATATATTAGATGAAAATGGACAAGTTGTAGATACTATCAAAACCGACTCAAATGGGGTGGCAATAACAAAGAAATTACCTATTGACCAAAAATATACTGTTTTGGAAAAATCTACATTACAGAATTACGTACTGTCTGAAGAAACACAAACTGTTACTTTAGAACAAGACCAAATAAAAGATATTACATTTGAAAATGAGAAGAAAAAAGGACAAATTCGTGTAATCAAAGTAGATATGGACGATAATGAAGTATTACTTGAAGGTGTTACTTTTGATGTGTTAGATGAAAACGGACAAGTTGTAGATACTATCGAAACTGACTCAAACGGGGAGGCAATAACAAAGAGACTTCCTATTGACCAAAAATATACTATTTTGGAAAAATCTACATTGCAGAATTACGTATTATCTGAAGAAACACAGACTGTTACTTTAGAACAAGACCAAATAAAAAATATAACTTTTGAAAACGAAAAGATAAAAGGTTACATTGAAATAACAAAAATAAGTGAAGATGATAATAAATACAATGGTGTAGCAGCAGGAACACCTTTAGCAGGAGCTGTATTTGATATTTATGATAGTGAAAATAATATTGTAGATACAGTAACTACCGGCGAGGACGGAAAGGCTATGACAAAATTGCTTGTTAAAGGCCAATATACTGTTTTGGAAAAATCTAGTGGAAGTATTTACTATTTATTAAATGAAAACGAATATAAAGTAGAAATAAAAGAACATAAAGAAATTGTACCTTTAACAATAACAAATAAAAGTGTTGAAATATCTGTAAGTGTAGAAAAAACAGGTTATATTGAAACACAAAAAAATGATACAATTAAATATGATTTTTCTAATATTGCAAATAATTCAAATATCTATTTAGATAACTTTAAATGGAAAGATTATTTACCTACAGACTATATTAGATTAAATGAAATAGTAACTGGAACTTGGAATCAAGATATAATATATTCAATTACATATAAGACTAATTTAAACAATGAAGAAAGAATATTAGCTGAAAACTTAAACTCAAAAGAAAATTATAAAATAGATTGTACTAACATTGGTTTACAAGATGGAGAGTATATTACTGAATATTGCTTCAATTTCGGTAGAGTCGATATAGGTTTCAAAGAAGAAATAGCACCATCTATATTCTGCAAAGTTTTAGATACTGTGGAAAATAAAGATAAATTCACAAATAAAACCGAAACTTTTGGAGAGTATGAAGATTTAACAGATAAAGATGAAGATGAGTGGACAACAGTTGTATATGAAAAAGATATACATGCAAAAAAATTACCAAAGACAGGTAATTAAAATTTAGAGAGTATGACTTTAATAAAAAGTTGTACTCTCAATTTTTTTATTTTGGAGGGTATATGAAAAATATAAATAAATGGAAAGATTTTAAATTTCAATATGGAGATGATAAAGAGTTTTCAAATTTATCAAGAAATATCAAAGCATATTTAAAAAGAAATTTACAAGAAAATTATGAATTAATAAATTATAGTAAAGGTTATTTTGAGGTTTCAGGTTTTATAAGAAATACTGAAAATAACAAATATATGTACTTTTCATTTCCAGACGTTAGATATGATAGCACTTGGTATAATCATGTTTTATATCGTACTGCTGAAAATGAAACAGATTACACAGGAGGACAAAATAAATATTGTGGTGTGGAAGATTTAATTAATAATATGCAAAATTCTATTAAAAATGAGGAAATATCACATAACAAGCAAGAATGTGAATTTGAACTCGAATCTGCATAGGAGAAATATTATAATAAGGTTATTAAGTCTATTTAGTCGGTATTGGTGCATTTGAGAAAGCACTAGAACGATTAAATATCGGTTATGAGCTTGTAGGATTTTCAGAAATAGATAAATTTGCAATTCAAAGTTATTGTGCAATACACAATGTTGATGAAAAGTTAAATCTGGGAGATATAAAAAGTATAAATGAAAAAGAATTACCAGACTTCGACTTAATGACTTGGGGTTTTCCATGTCAAGACATAAGTATAGCTCGGTAAACTAAAAGGATTACAAAAAAACAAAACTAGAAGTGGTTTGTATTATGAGGGTTATAGAATATTAAAAGAAAAAAGACCAGCAATAAGTATTATTGAAAATGTAAAAAATCTTACAAGCAAGAGATTTAAAAAAGAATTTGAAAGCATATTAAAAGATATTAAAGAATTGGGGTATAACAATTATTGGCAAATACTAAATGCCAAAGATTATGGAATACCTCAAAATAGAGAACGTGTTTTTATCATATCTATAAGACAAGATATTGATAAAGGCACGTTTTATTTTCCACAAAAAGAGCATTTATTGTTGAAACTTAAAGACTTATTAGAAACAAATGTTGAAAATAAATATTATCTTACTGAAAAAGGAATTGGAAGATTAATAAAAAAGAACAATAAACTTATAAGAGAAATGAAAAATCCAAATGTTAGTGCTTGTATAATAGCAGGCTACCATAAAATGGACGGAAGAAATAGTCAATATATAGCCGATAAAAGTGCTACAGTACAAAGAATTGGTGGAATATATGATAATGAAGAAAGAACACATCAAGCAGGAAGTGTCTATGATCCAAAAGGAATATCTCCAACACTTGTAGATATGTCAAGAGGAGGTTTTAAGCAACCAATGGTTTTAGTCAATGAGGGAACACATAAAGGTTATTCAGAGGCAACTATTGGAGATTCAATTAATATATCTTACCCTAGCAATATTAATAAGAGAGGGAGAGTTGGAAAAGAATTAGCACAAACAATAATGACTGCACCCAATATTGCTACACTAGAAATGTTTAACCCTTATAATAATAAAATGATAACAGATATTGCACCAACACAGACAACAAGTTGTGGTAGTACAACTTCAAGTGCTACAGTATTAGTTTCAGAAGATAACAAATACTATTTAAAAATAAGAAAATTGACACCTTTGGAGTGCTTTCGTCTAATGGGGTATGACGATAGTGATTTTTATAAAGCTAAAAATATTGGAATATCAGATACTCAATTATACAGACAATGTCGGGAATAGCATTGTTGTCAATGTGTTAGAAAAGATATTATACAATATTTTATCCCTAATTGATATATAAAAAAATGAGCAAAAAAATTAGGGATAAATTGAAAAATCCCTAATTTTTCTCCTAAAAAATGTAAAAAAGAGTTGCTTACTAAAACTAGCAAACAACTGATATATCTTGGTTGCGGGGGGTAGACTCGAACTACCGACCTTTGGGTTATGAGCCCAACGAGCTGCCAACTGCTCCACCCCGCGATGTAACAAGTATTATTATAAGACTAAACTATGTTTTTGTCAATAGATTTTAATAAATTATTAAAAATATTCTGTAATAATATTATATTCATCTATAAGATTTTTATTACAGAATTTTAGTGTTTTTGTCCTCCCCCACCGATAAATTTTTATAAAATTGTTGTACCCCCTTTAACTATTTAATGTATCATAATGTAATTTACCATTTTTACTGTCTATGTAGCAACTTGTAATTGGTAAGTTTTTAAAAAATATTTCTATTCTTGTTTTTGACACTTCTATTCTGTCAATAATTGATATAACATCAATATTTTCTATATTCATATTTATAACGAATAGTTGTTGTGAAATCATATTGTCTATAAATTTTTCATCAATACTATTATCATTATCACATTTATCTTTTCCATATTTTAATCTATAATTACATCTATATATTATATTATTTCTTTCTTTTCTTCCTTTAAATTTATGCCTATTGCAGCAAAGACATTCAATTAAACCTTTGTATTTATTCATTTTTTCTCCATAGTAATTTATATTTTTATTAATAATATCAAATAAAAAAAATAAAAACAAGATGTTAAAAATTAAAATTTTTTCTACCTTGTTTTTAATCATAAATTTTTGTGAATTTATTGATTATTTATCAATGCCTCTACAATTTCATTAACAATCGCCTTATTTTTTTCTGTTAGTTTAGTTAGTTGATCCATTTTGTTATCATACCCATCAAAATTAATAAGATTTGCAAATAATATGAGTGGAGAACACTCCATTTCATTGCAAATTCTAATCGCTGTAATTAAACTAATTCCCTCTAATCCTCGTTCTACATCACTAACGAATTGTGTACTTAAAGAAACTTTTTCTCCAAATTTTTCCTGGCTTAACTTTTTTGATTTTCTAATACATCTTATATTGTTTCCAATAATTTTATTAATATACTCTTTTGAATAGATTTCTTCCATATTACCCCTCTTTATAAGTATAGCAATTATTTTTATGTATTAAAATCAACTATTACCATTATAAAATAATGCAAACTAATGGTAACACCATTGATTTATTGTGAAAATAATGGTATAATTAATATGTAAACTGATATTAGTCAGTCAAGCCATATTAACAATAAAAACATTTTAAGGAGGAAACTACTATGGCAAACGCAACAATTTTATATTTCGATGAGATTTGGGACTATGATAAAACTTCACGCATTTTTCGGACTATAGAGCCAAAAAATGATTCTCTTTGGGTAACATCATTTGAAGATGGTGTAGCAACTGTTGATCCAATATGTGGTACAGACATCAATACTTTTGCAAAGCTTATTGCAGGTTGCTTTGATGAAAAGTCAAACTTTGCAACAGAACTTTTGAAAGGATTTGATTTACCAGACAATACACCGTTTACTTCAATTAAGTTTGTTTTTAATGGTGCTCTTGTTACTGTAACAAAGGAAAATGCTGATGCAAACAAAATCTTCAAGGAGTGGAATGCAGCAATGGAAGCAAATGCAGAAAAATACCGTTTGGAACGTGAAGCTTATATGAAAACCCCAGAATATCGTGCTGAAAGAGCAAAACAGCTGAAAATCGCTAATCGTAGAAAAAGAGTTGAGGAAGATGTACTTTCGGTTGATAAATCTACTGAACTCGAATTTAAGGACGATGAGGCAGCTAAAAATTGGGCACAATTTGTTGAAATTAATTCAAAAGATGGCTACAGTGCCGGTGTTGTTACTTATGCTCGTAGATGGGCTAAATACATGCAGTATCTTATGAAGAAACACGACAAAGACCTGGTATTAATTGCTGACGAGGCTTCTAAAGTAGCTGATATTGAGGGAATCACAGGCTTTATGTACGGATGTGCAGTGAATACTTTATCTCAATTATGGAAATATGGAGAGGAACTTCGCAAATGGCACAACAAAGACTATGGTTATGAGGGAGATGGCGTTGTCAATCCCGCAATACTGACAGTTAGCAAATAATTAATTGCAAAGCAGAAGGCATACCTTTAACGAGGTATGCCTTTTGTGATTGATATATAAAATAAGAAAGAAGCCTAACTACACATTTGTATAGTTAGGCTTAGATGTGAACATTAGAAATGCTAAATTTTAAGTAAATAAATAAACTTATAAATCGTGTCTAACTTTAAAATCTTTTAAAAATGACTTATATGCAGCTTTGGGAACATCAAAATTGCTATAATCGTAAAATCTTTTAGAGTACATAAGTTCACAGTTATTTTCAGCATATAACGACACCATTCTATAGTGTGCAAATGTGATATAATCTGCCTTTTTTGTTGCAATAAATACATCATCTCCTACCTTGAGTTCTTTAATTCCATCAGTATATTCCAGTCCGTTTGAGCAAACGCAGATAGACATATTATGTGTATGGAAGTTTGAAATAAGTAACTGATTACCAATTCGACTTGCCGGTATTAATGTTCTAATTTTTGAATTAGTTGGGTAATTAATTCTTGGCATAGTATTGGTACTAGAATTTTTTGTCTGCTTAAAATATTGTACCTGCACAGCATACATTCTAGCCTTTAAGGCCATTGTCTTATCTGATGTTAATAATGTAACTCTGTCTTTATTATCTGCACAGTATTTAATAATACAGTCATCTGGTGTATCAAGAGTTTCATCAATTAAAACATTTTCAAAACTGTTACTGTTTTCAGCAGCCAATGCTAAAATATATCTAGCGTCATTACCATCTATGTCCTTGAATTTCTGCATTCTTTCAAGTTCTTTAATTGTAACACTGGTTAAAATCAATTTGGCTTTGGTCTGACAAACTTTAGAAAGCATTGTTCTTAAATCTTCAATTCCGGTTATAGACGCGTCAATAACAAATCCGATAAAACTTTTTGTTTCAGATGTTTCCTTGTTTTCTTCTGTTGCTATTTCGGTCTTTTTCAGAGCCTCTTTTTTTGCCTTATCTTCTTCCTCTTTCTTTTTCTGTAATTCCAGTTCGGCATTTTCTAAATTAGTTGCTAACTGTGCCTTAATCCGTTTGAAAATTGTAGGGTGCTTTGATAATGTTGTATTAATCATAGCATAAGATAAACCAGTTTCTCTTTCCAGGTCTTTAAGTGATGTAGCTGTTTTAGCAGCTTCTTTGAGTCTTTTACAATCCATTTCAATCTCTTTTTGAGTTCTTTTAGTATTAGCCATAATGTTATTACTCCTTTGTTTTTATTTTGTTGCTAAAAAGATTTTTCGTTGCTTAACTTAAAATTATTACTCCTTTCTCTTACTCAATATTCGAGTTTTTAAATTTACATAACAAATGTTACACTTTTATTATAGCATAATCTTTTCTATTTGTAAACTTTGTTACAAATAGAAAAGCAAAATAAACCAAAAAAGAACACTAAAATTTCTTTTTTTGTGTTCCTTTTTTTATTTCTATCATAGAATTTGCAAGTCCTTTACAATAAACAATATATTCTTTAATAACTTTTTTATCGTTTAATTGCTCTAATATATTTTTAAATTCTATTAAAAATTTATCTGTTTCTATATTATCAGAATCATCTGTTACATTTTCAAGTAATAGATAATCTAAAGAAAGATCTAAAACTTTTACTATTTCTAACATAGTTGGTAAACTGGCAACCCTATTACCACTTTCTATGTTACTAATATAAGATGGAGTAACATCAACAAGCTCTGCTAATTTTTCTTGTGATATATTTTTTTGTTGTCTTTTGTCTTTAATTTTTTTTCCAATAGATTGTAATTCCATAAAAAAACCTCCTAACTAAATTTAAGTATATACATAGGAGATAACTTTGAGAATAAACTATTTGTTTTTGCTATTTCTGTGTGAAATGTACTTGACTTAACATATAGAAACACAAACGATAAGGCAATTTATTTACTTTATTAATTTTATTATATGCTAAAAAATGAGAAAAAAATCATGAATAAAATGGAATTAATTTCATTTTTAACTGAAAATCTAGGAGCGAAAAAATTTGCTGAAGAATCATAAAATGCTTTGATGTTTATTATAAGAAAAACTTTAGTTTAAAGAGATGAAATCTAATTAGTTTGTTTAGGAACTTTTAAAGCAATAAATAAAAAGACCTTGTATTGAATATAATCAATATAGGTCTTTTGTAATATATTATTTTTTTTCTAAATCATCAAAATTAGGACAAATAGCAACTAATACTTCTTTTATAATCTTTAGTTGCTTTTCATCACACCTATCAAGAAGATTATTTATTATCTCTCTATCTTGGTATTCTTTATTTTCCATAGTTTCACCAAATAGCAAAGTGTCAGAAGAAACTTTCATAGCCTTACAAAATTGATATAATGTGTGAATGCTACAGCTTTTCTTTCCACTCTCTATCCTACTTACATAATTTTCTGTTCTGTCTGATTTTTCTGCTAGTTTCTCCACAGTCATTCCTAAACTATTCCTACTATTTTTTACTCTTATTCCAAAATTTCTCCAATCATTATACTCTTTTCCGTTCATATTTATTCCTCCAATACTAATAGGCACTTATTAAAATTCCTATTAGTATTATTCCATAAATATGAAATTTTTATTATTGTCTATGAGTTACAATATATTATGCCTAGTAGGAATATTGGGAGTAAATAAAAACACGATTGAAAATCGCTACTACTTTAACTTTTCTTTTACAATTTCTAAATACTTTTTATTAAGAGCTCTATAAAAATCTGTATTTACTTCATGTATTAAACTGTCTTGTACTACTCCATCTTCCTGCCATTCTTCTGCATATATGCAGTTCAAATTATTTATTACTGCAACTAACTTAAATTTATCTACATTATTAGCAATTAATATAGCATATATATATACATTCGTCGAAAAATGTTTTAATTCTTTTCTCGAAATATTTGGGTATCTTTTTAATACATCACTTTCTATTTGATTTATAATTTCATCTTTAAAAGGTGTATTAATTATATCTTCATGAAGATTTATTATTTTTTCCCTTTCAGCTTTATAATATTGTACTGCTTTCATATATTCTGCAATAGCCTCATCTGTATCAACACTTTTTTGGTATAAAACATCTTGTGGCTCATCATTTTCTACAGATAAATTTAGTATCTTTTTCTTTTCGTCAATATTTTTTTGCAATTCTATTAAACTTTTCATATTTCCCTCCATTCTTTTATATTAATTTATTTATAATCGTATATTGAACGATTGACATTTCAATAATATCAAAAATAAATGATAAAATCAATATATTGCAAAAAAATGTAAAAAAAAGGAGAAAAAATATGAATAGCAATCGAAAGCAATTTGCAACATTGGGCGGAAAACTAAATGTTACAGGAAATAATATCAATTATTATAGAGTTCAAAAAGGATTATCTGCTCAACAATTATCTGATAAACTCATAATGTTAGGGTTAGACATTCATAGACAAGCAATATTTGCTATTGAGGCAGGCAAAAGGTCTCTTACAGACTATGAATTATGTGTAATTGCAGAAATACTTGGTGTTACTTCAAATGATTTGTTAAAAGATTTTAGAGAAAGAATTAAAAATGAATTAAAATAAAGAGATTTACATAGGTCCAGTATGTTAATCTCTTTATTTTCATTTTTTCAGTTCTTTTTTAATTTCTTCTAATGTTTTTACTTGATCCCTGTGATTGAACCTAACGAATTGAGTTATATTTCCACAAATATATTCTAATTCATCTTCGGAAAGGACATTTAAAATATAGTTGATTCTTCGTATAATTCGCTCTTTTTCTTTTGTAGTAGTGTTATCTACTAATAATTCTTCCAATGTATAACCAGAAACTTCAGATATTTTTAAAAAAACTTCCATATTATTTACTTTACTTGTTGCATTTTCTAGTCTTGCAGCAGTATGAATGCTAATTCCAATTTCTTCTGCAAATTCTTCTCTTGTTTGTTTTAATTCGTTTTCTCTAATATTTCTGATTTTTTCCCCAATTTTATTGTAATTCATGCCTTTTCCCTCCTTTATAATTGTATATTTTTTAGTGAAAAAACTACACCTCAATTTTGCCTTATTTTACTACTCAATTTTGCTATGTTGCATTTATGAAATGCAACACATTCAAGCACTTTATTTTTCTATTACCAACAAATTTGACAAAATATTACAAAAAACTATTACAAATTTCGACATACTTTTTCTGTCAATATTTGTATAATTCTGTCAGAATTTGTCTGTTAAATTTGAAATTGTAAAGTTACAAAGGAAAACACTATAAAACGAACAAATGACATGTGGAAAAACTTTATAATTTTGGCAGACAATTTTTTTTGTAAAGGAGGGATTAAATAATTTAATATTTACTTTACTTTCAAGTTTATTCGGACAAATTCCGAATTTTAAAATTTGGAGGTAAATATGAAAAATTATTTAAAAGAAAAACTATCACAAGAAGAAAGATTAATAATATTAGGAATAATATGGAAAGTGGCACGTAAATACAAGGGAAAATACTATAATGACCAAAAGAGATATTGTGAAATTATTGACAATATTGATTTATCTTTTGAAGATACTTACACATTTTATAAATGTAATTTACACAGTGAAATACTATCATTAACTCCTCTTACAGATGAGCAAAAATGTGATATTGTTATGGAATTTGATTCACTATTAAGAGAATCATGCCTATTTGAACTAATAAGAACATTGACTTTTAATGAAAAGTTGGTGTTCTTTTTGTTTTACCTAAAAGATTATAAAAATATAGAAGTAGCAACACTTCTGAATAATAGTGAAAGAACAATATTAAATAGAAGAAAATCTATAGACAATAAAATTAAGAAAATGAAAGGAAAATTATAAAATGAGTAATATTTTTAATAACTATACTTTAAGCAATGAAGAAATAGAAAAAATTATTGAGGACTTTAGACCAGATATTAAAAAAGCCTCTAAAATAAATGGAAAAATAGACGAAGATTGTGAACAAAAAATAATGATTGCAATATATCAAAAATTAAGTAGAAATAGGAAAAAATAAAATTTTTGAAAAATTTTTCAAAAAATTTCCGGTTTTTAATGTTTGGGTGGCATTTACCTAGTAGAAAGATTAATTTTCAAATTTAAAGAAATGGAGGTAAATGCAATGGACATTAAAAAAGCTATTGAGTATGCACAAGTTGCACTAAAAAAGGTACAAGAAGAAAATAAAATACAAAATAAGCAGTTAACAGCCAAACAACTAGGAGAAACAATGTGGCTAATGTATTACATATATGATAATGAGCAAATACATCAAAAAGCTACAGAAATTATAAATAATTTGGAGTTGAAAAATGATTAAAATTTTAATTGTGTTAGTAGTGTTTGGCTGTACTGTTTTAAGTATAAAATCAATACTTAATAAAAATAAAAAAGCAGAAAAAAACAAGTTTTATAAAACACCTAAATTATCAAGTTTAAAAGGAAAAGATTTTAGCAATTACATAGATAATATTACAAAAGATTTATAATAGTCTTTTTGTATTCAAAAACTGTTATATAAAAAGTCAACCATTATTAGCTGAAAGGCTTGATATGAGTAATAAAGAAAAGATTATTGTTTTGTTCTTTAATGAAAAATTATCAATAATAGAAGTTGCAAACAAATTAAAAATAACAAAACAATATGTTTCAAAAGTAGTTAGACAAGATGCAAGATATGCCAAAGAAAGAGAAACTAGAAAGTTGAATAATAAAGAAAAACAAAAGAAAAGAGTTAAAGACTACATTTACAATAAAAGAAAAAAAGAAAAGCAAGAAAGACTAAATGCTATTGTAGAAATGCAACACATTCAAGCAAGTTGTGAACTATCAGGAAGAAAAACTATAAATAATCGTGCATATAGAAATTGGAACAGTAGCATTTATGAATACCATAAAAAAACAAAAGAATACAGAATAAAAAAAGAGTATCAAAATAAGGTATCTTATGCAGTACCTAAAAAAATCAAATGGGAATAAGGAGAATATATGGAAGAATTAGAAAAAGTCCCTATATTGTATTTTCTGAAGATATATTAAAAAAACTGATAAATAGTCAGATATTATCTCAAACAAATGAATACGGTCATTTTAATGCTTATAAAGTTGTAGATAAAGAAAACTTTATACATCAATATGTCAATAAGATTAATGCTACTAAAATAAAAAAAGATATAGTAAAAAACAAAAAAAACAAGTGAAGAATAAAATGTAATGGCACATAGGAAAGAGTCTTGTCAGATAACAAAAAAGTTATATAGGCATTGCATTATCGACTCAAATAAAACGGAAATGCAAGATGAAGAATTGGAAATTGAGGAATAAAGATTTTTCTCAACTAGGAGGAAACATGAATAATATTGATGAAAAGATAGGTCTTAATATAAAAGAGGCTAGTAGGCTAATGGGAATAAACGAAAAACTAATGTCGGAATTAACCCATATAAAAGGTTTTCCTTGTATAAAATTTAAACGAAGAATTGTAATTAATAGATTAAAACTACAAGAGTGGTTTGATAAAAATAGTGGTAGGTATTTTTAATATCTGCCACTACTTTTTTTGAAAATGGGCTGAAATCTTAATTTGAGCACGTTATAATTAAGGAAAATCATTATATTTTGACTTATCTGTTTCCTTAATTAAAGGAGGGAAAATTTTGAAAAAGAAACAGAAAAAAAATAATGATAAAAAGACAAAAAATAAAAACGGTGAAGGTACTTTCAGACAAAGAGGCAACAAATGGGAAGGAAGAATATCAGTTAAAATAAATGGTAGATCCGTACAAAAATCTGTTAGTGGCGACACAGAAAGAGAAGCTAAAGATAAAGCTAAATTATTAAAAAAATTTTATGAAGAAAAAGAACAAAGATATGAGTATTTAAGAATAAAACAGTCTGAAGTTACACTAGATGAGTGGATTAAAATATGGGTTAAAGATTATAAAAGATTAACTATTGCAGAAAGTACATTAGCAGGTTATATAAGTAAAATTAATTCATATATTAGACCTTATTTTAAGGGGAAAAAAATACAACAAATTGATAAAAATGATATTCAATTATTTGTAAATCACATGGCTACATTAAATAAGAAAAAAACAAGAGATGATAAAGAAAGAAAATCAGGTCAATTATTATCACTAAAAACAATTCAAGACACAGTAAAAATATTAAGAATGATTTTTGCTGATGCTGAAGAAGAAATGGAATTAATACCATCTAATCCAGTTAGAAAACCTAAATACCCTAAAAGAAAAACAAGCAAAAAGAAAGAAATATTAAGTATAGAAGAACAAATAGCAGTAACTAATATTTTATTATCTGAATACAATGGAATTGCATATTTAACATTATTCGTTTTAGGAGTCAGAGCAAGTGAACTATCAGGATTTTTATGGAAAGATTTAGATGATGTAGTAAATGGAATTAGTGTAAGTAGAGGTTTTCAAATAGTTGATATATATGATGATGACTTAAATAGAGTAAGGTCAGAAAGAAAATATACTGAATTAAAGTCAGAGGCTAGTGAAAGAATTGTACCAGTTATGCCAATATTAAAAATAGCATTAGAAAATTACAAAGCTGAAATAATGAAACAATTAGGAATTAAAGACGAAAAGCTATTAGACAATGAAAGTATGTTTAAGACTAAAAATGGAAATAATATAACAGCAGATTATTTAAGACATAGATTACACTATGTTCTAAAAAAATATAGTTTTGAAAAACATATTACAGTTCATGAATTAAGACATACTTTCGCAACCAGGTGCTTGGAAAGTGGTATTGATATGAAAACAGTACAAACATTTTTAGGACATGCAGATTATAAACTAACTGCTAATACATACTCACATGTATTAAGAACAACAAAGAATAATCAAATTTTAAAATATAATACTTATATAACTGATACTATACAAAAAAGTTTGGAAGATGTTATGAATATAACAGAAGAAACTGTTAGAGATCCAAAATTAAAACAAAAGGCTATTGAAAATATGAAAAAGAGTTTTGAATTATTAGTAGAGGCAAAATTTAAGGAAAAAGAAGACGAATTAAAAAATAAAAAACAACAAGAAAATATATCTACTAAAATTGAAAACCAAAATACTAATATTATTTCAACAACAAATGCAGTTAAAAAATACAAATTAAAACGTAGGACAATAAAAAAATTAGCAGTATAGTGGTCTTGACAGATAATACAAAAGAGTGTATTATAAGAGCAATTAAACAAGTAAAGTGATGCTCTCTATATAGGTTTATTATAAATGGTTGTGGGAACAAATTAGGGCAAAATTAGGGCAGAATTAAAAGTACACCCCTAAAAGCCACTAATTTCAAACACTTGAGAATTAACGCCCGTGGGGCTCATAACCCAAAGGTCGGTAGTTCGAGTCTATCCCCCGCAACCAAATCAATTAATACTGTAAGATTTTATTTTTTTAATCTTACAGTATTTTTTATTTTAACTCATTTTTACCACATTAGTTTATGTCTTTTTATATAGTCCTAACCACAGGTATAACCCTAGGTTTCTTTAAGTGACAAAAAAATACATCTCTGCTTGCTCGTTAGAGATGTATTCTTAATATAGTCTTAACCTGGCATGCTGCATTTCTGTGGTATTTATTTTATATAATTATTAGACTCATAGTAAAAATCAATAATTTTTTAAATTTTAGTTCTCTAAAAATTTGTATACTTAAATTCATACTCTCTTAAAGGTCTACATAAATAAGGTAATTCTAAACCCACGACTATCGTAAGCAGAATCTGAATCGCCAGTACGAAAACCAGCAGGAAGACTCGCGAAGTTGTTGCTGCAATTTCCTCCACGATTTGCATAACGAAGACCCGTGATAGAAAGGGATTCAGTAGTCCACTCCCAAACATTTCCTCCCATATCATAAATATTACATACTGGGGTGGTTTGTCCTGTGGGGACTAATACACTTGAACTTTTTGCCTTTGTTTTAGTTGCTCCTGTTATATCTGTATATGAAAATGTGGTATTAGAATAATTGCCCTCTTCTGAGCTGCTTCCATAATCACTATTTACTTTTTGTAAAAATGCTATTGTTGTATCCCATGCAT
>ENA-ORPF01000815-ORPF01000815.1-human-gut-metagenome-genome-assembly--contig:-NODE-815-length-28840-cov-6.464930_pt1 | contig 28840 bp, 27 predicted proteins | sample MGYA00242140_ERZ509070 | MGnify/ENA primary metagenome ERZ509070 (study PRJEB26280, sample SAMEA2338713) | human gut metagenome | biome: human gut; feature: human-associated habitat; material: faeces... | reverse complement strand
CATCGCACTTAGATAAATCTATTTTTTCAACTGCTATATAACTGCCATGATACAATAACATACCATCCTTTAGATTCATATATTTACACCCTTCTCTTTTAATATATCTATTACATCATCGAGCGCACACTCATCTCCGTTTATATGTAGTACATCATAAGCATCTTCTAAATATTTCCAAATACCATATTGATCAAATATCATATTTGCATCGTGAGCAGAAAGCTTAGCTTTATCACAAAAAATTCTAAAGATACGTGTTTGAAAAAAAATTACCTCATCAAGCATTGCCTTCCCTCCTTGCACAACATACATCTATTCATTAGTATCTCATTGCTTATCTAGTCATATTCTACCTAAAAAACATTAGCTTTACAAGCACATATAAAAAGAGTCTGAAACAAAACTACCCTCATAAACTAAAGCAAGGCTTACGGCATATAAGCATAGTATTTCTATATAAAGAATACAAAAAGAGGCTGGGACAAAAGTGGTCTCATAAACTAAAGCAAGGCTAGGGGTTGAGTATTACTCAACCTCTAGCCTCTTTGTTTTTGCATATGTTTAATGATTTTTAATTTTAGCTATATACTTTATATGCTTTATATGCTTTCTTATGATTATCTGTCTATATCTGAGTTTTGTCCCAGCCTCGTCATTACTAATGGCGGAGTACAATGGATGCAAAGCCTATGCTTAATCTCCTAATTTTACTCCAAAGGCCTCTAAACGCAGCTTTTCTTCGGCCATAAGATCAAAGGAAAAATTTACCATTCCTTCTAAATCCATATCATTAAGGCAGCTTATATAGCGTTGCTTTTGTTTTACAGGTATTACAATAGGCAATATTCCATTCTGTAAACAGCTATATACCAATAATGCTCTGCCTACTCTACCATTACCATCTGAAAATGGATGAATACGTTCAAAAGCAAAATGTTGACGACATACAGACTCAACAATATCACGTTCAGTCTGGGCGTTATCCAGCTGCACTTTTAAATCTAATACCCAATTCTCCATATCCATGGGAACACGATAAGGCGGAGATGGTATGAAATCAGCACCAATAACCATATTGGGCTGTGTTTTAAATCTACCGGGAACAGACTCAATAGCCTCGTGACATAAAATTCCGTGGATTTCCTTAATAAAGTCTGTGGAGATTGCTCTATCTTTATGTAAATAATCGACCATGTGGCTGGTAAAGCTTTTATAATTCAGTACCTCATTCAATTCTCTAAGGTTGATAGCACGAGGAACATATCCATCAATCAAAACGCTTTTCGTTTCGCCTTGAGTCAATGTGTTGCCTTCAATAGCAGTACTATGATGAGCCATGCGTACCATCAAATCATCAAAATAATCCTTAGGCAGAGAAGATATATCTATAATATTCAGCTTCATAAGAATTTTCCTTCCTTGCTTAGCTAATAAATTATATCATTTAACAAAAAAGAGCAGTGAATATTCACTGCTCATCATTTCTAATGGCGGAGTGGCAGGGATTCGAACCCTGGCGCGGTTTGACCCGCCTAACGATTTAGCAAACCGTCCTCTTCAGCCAGCTTGAGTACCACTCCGTTAGGTTACTTGTATATTATAGCAGGTAATATTATTTTTGGCAAGAGCTTTTAGAAAATTTTCTTTTACTTCCAATGTTCTCCCTAACCTATTTCCAATAATCACTTCATATGTACAGATACCATACCTTCATATTACAACTAAAACTTTATAACCCTCCGCTAAGTATTGAATAACTGCATAGGAATGCATATAAAAACAGGATGACTTGCGCCATCCTGTTTTAAATATCAAATATTAAATTTAGAAGGAGAAGGTTAAGGAAGTCCAAAGAATTTGGTCATCTTTGTCCTTGTATTTACCGGTTTTAGCTTTGCTTTCAGTGTCGTAGTAAGCTAAAGTACCAACTATGTTCTTAGCAAAGGTATAGTTTGCACCTACGCCATAACCTTCAAAGCCAAGGCGACCAAAGGTGTTAGCATCAGAAGTATGTACAATTACAGTTTGACCGCCTTGATCATAGTAATTAGCCCACAGACCATAGGAGCCAACCTCTGCAGCTTCTGCACCCTTGTAGGATACGCCAACCATGTAGCCATCCTTGTCAGCTTCTTGCTGGATAGGAGTTTTACGGGAGGTGTCGCCATGCAAATACATACCACTTACAGTCACATCACCTACAGAATATTCAGCACCTATATGCCAAATTTTGTTGTCCACACCACTTTTAGTCAGACATAGACATTTTTTATTTTGAAAATTAACTACATAGTATCCTAAAAACACTTTCATCGTCTCCTCTATATAAAAAATTCCTCTACGGATACTTTAAATTGTATCAGTAGAGGAACTGAATTGTAAAGAAAAAGATATTAACTTTTTACTAGACCCCAACAATAGTTAAAGAACCATATTAAATTAGAAAGTGAAGGTTACGTCAGCCCAAACTTTTTGGTCATCGTAGCTGTAATCAAACTCGTCAGCCAATTTGGACTCGGTGTCATAGTAAGCAACGGTACCAACGATGTTCTTAGCAAAGGTGTATTCTACGCCTGCACCCCAACCTTTGAAGCCAGTCATACCAAAGGTGTTAGCATCGGTGGTGTGTGCTACATAGGTTTGTGCACCTTGGTCATAGTAGTTAGCGAAAACGCCATAGGAACCAACTTCGTCAGCTTTAGCGCCTTTATAGGTCAAACCAACTACAAAACCATCGTCATCAAGATATTTATCAATAGCATCAGATGCACCCGGAACTGCATCCCAGCTTGCATCGCCTTTCAGATACATAGCATTCAGGGTTACATCGCCCATAGTGTAATCAGCACCAACATACCAAATTGCGTTGTCAAAATCAGTTTCGCCAACAACTTCATCACCGTACACACCTGCGCCCATGTCTTTGAAGTTTACATAACCGCCCATCAGGTTTACGCCACCCAGAGCAGCAGATACTTCTGCACCTGCATAGTTACCACCAGAAGTTACATCACCTTCTGCTTTAACTGCAGGGAGTACACTAATATCATCGGTTGCTTTACCAGCAAAGCCTTTCAGTTGTACTTTATCGCCATAAGCCAGTTCTACGCCATCAGCACGGGTATCGTATACATAGCCATTAGCGAAGAATGCATTGTAACGACCAGCAGTTACATCCATACCGCCCAATTTACCTTGTACATAAGCACGTTGGAATCTTACGTCGCCATCTTCATTAGCATCATTATCGAAATCTTGAACGTTTTCAATCATACCAGTGTAAGACCAGTCATCGTTAACTTGACCATTTACCCAGATACGGGAACGCAGGTCATTAGTGTTGCCATCCAGATCGCTGTCAGCATAACGATAACGCATTTCACCAGTTACTTTAACGTTGTCAGCTTTTTTCTCCAGGTTAGCTACACGAACGCCCAGGGTATCCAGTTCGTCAGCGAATTCAGCAGCCAGTTTGTCAACGTTAGCGCCTTTTGCCATAGCTTTTGCTACGATTTGAGCCATTTCATAACGGGTCATCAGTTTGTCGCCGCCGAAGGAGCCATCGGTGTAGCCATCAACTACGCCTGCAGCTGCCAGTTCTGCTACGGAATCATATGCCCAGTGGCCAGCCGGAACGTCGGAGAACGGATTTGCAGCGTATGCGGAAGCAGTTACGCCAAGAGCCATAGCCATTGCGAGTACTAAGGATTTTTTCATAATAAATTTCCTCCTCTTTTTCTCTATCTTCGGATAGAGTTGAAATAAATTTATTACAAAATTCCTCCGGTTTAGCATTCTTCTTACACTCTGGTAAGAGTTGCCTTGTTTCCTCTACCTTGTAAGCATCTTGCCTTGCCTTTGGACTTTTATAATCAGGGGTGAGGCAATAAAAAGTTGCATTCTGACTGTACCGTCAGCACTTCTTACTGCTACGTATAGTGTAAAGCATATTCACAAAAAAAGCAAGTTAAATTCTCTTAAAATTTTCATTCCACAGGGATATTTTTCAATATTATTACACTTTATCCCTAAATTTTGCCATTTACACTATAAAACTGTTCTATTTTCAATGGGTTCACCATCATATGAGCTATGGCTCACAATACAGTTTCACAATTATAACTGGTTGTTTTTAATAAAACTGTAAAGCGTTTCACGTTTTCAGAAAATTTAGCAGCTAATAGGTCCTGATATTAGGGGTTGGTACTAATTTTTAGGGTGTCACACATCTCAGTCACCTTCGCAGAAAACTATACCGCACCCCTCAGTCAGCTTCGCTGACAGCTCCCCTTAGTAAGGGGAGCCAGGAGTTCGCAATTCTAATTTACGTTTACGCCAAACTCTCGGTCCCCCTTATTCAAGGGTCACAGACGCAGCTTCGCTGCGCAGGGGGTCAGCGATCAACTTTTTCACTTTTCTATCAATATCTTTACAAACCTCATCAAATCGTTTCTTAATATCATCATTAGAGTAGCGAACAACATTAACTCCAAACTTTAATAAATACTGACTTCTTTCTTCATCGTATGCTATACCTTGTTTCGTATAGTGTTGTCCGCCATCAATTTCTATTGCTAAATGAGCTTTTGCACAATAGAAGTCTAAAATGAAATTACCCATTATTCTTTGCCGATACCATTTCACATAATGCCTAGAAAGAAATAAATACCACAACTTTCTTTCCGCATACGTCATTGCTTTTCTCAATAGACGAGCACGCTTAACCAAATCAGGATTATATTTTTTGTTTTCTCTATACATAGAAATTCTCCTATAGAGCTTTTACTCCGCTGACACACTGTACCGCACCCCTCAGTCAGCTTCGCTGACAGCTCCCCTTAGTAAGGGGAGCCAGGAATTCGTAATTCTAATTTACGTTTACGCAGAACTCTCGGTCCCCCTTATTCAAGGGGACAAGGTGAATTGGCCTTAGGCCAAGAGAGGGCGGTCTGGACCGGACGGATGTGCCGTTAGGCACACAGGGGGTATGGTCACGAACCGGACGGATGTGCCCCTAGGCACACAGGGGGGGGTGTGGCAACTTGTGCATTTTTTGCACATGTTGCTTAGACTACAATTTTCACCAGCCAATAGAACAGCGGCGGCACTAAAAGTGCAGGCAGCATATTAAGAGTTTTGCAGTCCCTAAGCTGCAAAATTCCTAAGCCTGAGCTCATGAGAAAAATTCCGCCTAATACAGAAATCTCGCCCAAAAGACTTGGCGTCATATAGGGCGCAATGACACCTGCAAAAAGATATATGCTTCCCTGCCAACAAAACAATACTAGAGCTGCAATGGCAATGCCTATTCCATAGGCCGAAGCTAAGATAATAGACGAAACGAAATCCAGAGTCGCATTAGTAAAAAGATAGGTATTATTGCCATTGAGTCGGCTTTCTATAGGTCCTAATATGGATAGCGTACCTATGCAAAAGAGCAGTATAGCCGTTGACAGTCCCTCTGCCAAGCGTGAGCCACCTTTGGCCTTTTCCAACAGGCTATGGAATTTACCATTCAAGTCCAAATATGTACCTAGTAGTGTTCCCAAAGCTATACTGGCAATAAAAAGCACTGGGTATTCTACCTTGGGCATATTGCTGACGAAGGCGTTTACGCCTAAGCCTACAGTTGCCAAGCCTAGTCCGTCAAAAAGTGCTGTTTTATAATTTTCCTTGATGCCTCTGCTCAAAAAGCTGCCAATAATAGAGCCTGTTAAAATTGTTCCTACATTTACGATTGTTCCTAACATTATTGCACCGTCCTACCATACTGCAAAGTATATATTATTTCTACAGCAATTATAATTTACCTAATTATTCTAGTGCATTCAGGCTAAATCTGCAATAAAAATGAGGGCCAACTTCCGTTAGCCCTCTATAAGTGTATTAGTTTTTACGTTTATGCTCGTCCAAATATTGTCCTACAATTTTTACTGCACAGTAATCACCGCACATGGAGCAGGCTTCATCATCGGACTTATTCTTTTTGTTACGATATTCCACTGCTCTAACAGGATCCAGTGCCAGCTCTAGCTGTGTTTTCCAATCCAGCTCTTTACGAGCCTTAGCCATAGCCAAATCCCACGCCCAGGCCTCTTTATTACCTTTCGACAAATCTGCAGCGTGAGCAGCAATGCGGGATGCAATAACACCTTGGCGAACGTCCTCCAAGTCAGGCAGTCCAAGATGCTCTGCCGGAGTTACGTAGCAAAGGAAATCTGCACCGCTGATAGCGGCCAGGGTTCCGCCAATGGCACCAGTAATATGATCATAGCCAGGAGCAACATCTGTTACTAAGGGTCCAAGTACGTAGAAAGGTGCACCATGACAGATGCGCTTTTGCAGCTGCATATTAGCTGCAATTTGATTATAGGGCACGTGTCCAGGACCTTCTACCATTACCTGCACGCCTCTGTCCCAGGCACGCTGAGTCAGCTCGCCCAAGTTAAGCAGCTCCTGAATCTGCGCTCTGTCCGTAGCATCGGCAATGCAGCCAGGACGAAGTCCGTCGCCCAAGCTAATGGTAACATCATATTCCTCGCAGATATCAAGAATTTCATCATAGTATTCATAAAGAGGATTTTCCTTGTCATTATGAAGCATCCAGCCAGTAATAAAGCTGCCGCCGCGGCTAACTACGTCCATTACACGACCTTCATCAACCAAGGCTTTCAGCACCTGACGATTTATGCCGCAGTGGATAGTCATAAAGTCAGCTCCGTCCTTGGCCTGCTGGCGGATAACATCAAAAATATCCTCTTTAGTCATTTCTACAACAGCGCCGCGCTTTTGGATGGTTTCTACAGTAATCTGATAAATAGGCACTGTGCCTACCATAACCGTAGAAGCGTCAATAATGGCTTTGCGTGACGCACTGATATTGTTGCCAGTTGATAAATCCATAACAGAGTCTGCACCCGCTGCAATGGCTGCCTCAAGCTTTTTCAGCTCCGGCTCCGGATCAGGATAACTGCTGGAGGTACCAATATTAGCGTTTACTTTGACCTTGAGGCCTTCGCCTACGCCTCTGGGAATAAGATTTTTATGATTAACATTGCAGCAAATGGCGATTGTTCCCTTTGCTACGCCCTCGCGGATAAATTCGGGAGACACCCTTTCCTGCTCCGCTACTATTTTCATTGCTTCTGTAATAATGCCCTGACGTGCCAGCTGCATTTGTGTTGCCATTAAGCTCACGCTCCTTATTTTGCTTTTTGCATCAAAAAAGCCGCTTCCCTGCGGAAACGGCTGGTAAAGCTTTGGCAAGCCCAAATTTTTCGCTTTCCTACGCCGGTATTATCCGTAATCAGGTTCAAAGGGTCGGACTGTGTCCTCTCAGCAAAAATTGCGCCCCTAGCGTTTTCTTATGCAGTTATGAGCTTACTTTATCACGAATACAGTCATTTAGCAAGCAAAATAAATGTGTCAAAATGCATTCCTTGCATAAAAGCTCCTATTGGTCTATAATATTTATAGAGATAGTTGGCGTGTGTTGCGCTAACTAAAAAGAGACAGCTGATGTGTGGTAGCGTCGGCTCGTCTCAAGAAAATTTACGTGAAGGCGTCCTTACAGCCCCTACAGGCTTGCATCAATAATTACTTGGAAGCAATTATGATAGTAGCAACTAAGATGCCGAAGGCTATCATCAAAGATAGTACCTCAAAGGTCGTCATAGTATCACCACCAATCCTTGCGGATTGACAAGCCAACTCATCAGCTATCTCATATAATATTATACCCTAAGCAAAAAATCTGTGCAACTAGCTTTCGCTAATACGCACAGATTTTTGTTTTTATTTTACGATATCAATCTTAATGCCAGAGGCCTTCATCATGTCCTCAGCCAGCTTGTCTGGATAAGGATTGGCGTAAACAATGCGCTCAATACCTGCGTTAATGAGAATTTTAGTACATACAACGCAGGGCTGATGAGTGCAGTAAACGGTGCCACCATTAACGGACACACCATGATAAGCAGCCTGTACTACAGCGTTCTGCTCAGCATGAATGCCACGACAAAGCTCGTGCATTTTGCCAGATGGTACATTGAGCTGCTCTCGCAGGCAGCCAACCTCTGCACAGTGAGGCAGGTCCTTAGGAGTACCGTTATAGCCAGTCGCTACAATTTGACGATTTTTGACAATAACGGCGCCTACACTGCGTCGCAGGCAGGTGGAGCGTGTGCTTACCACCTTGGCGATTTCCATAAAATATTCGTCCCATTCGGGTCTGCTTTTTGCTTCCATAGTCTTACAGGGTGCCAAAAATTCTATCACCGGCGTCACCCAGACCGGGAACAATATAACCATGCTCATTGAGGCATTTATCAAGAGCTGCAGTATAGATAGTTACATCAGGATGTGCAGCGTTAAGCTTTTCTACACCCTCAGGAGCTGCTACCAGGCACATAAAGCAAATGTTATGATAGCCGCGTTTTTTGATTTGGTCAATAGCTGCTACAGCAGAACCACCAGTTGCCAGCATAGGGTCAACTACGATGGTATAAGCGTCCAGATCCTTAGGCATTTTGCAGTAGTATTCCAAAGGCTCCAGAGTTTCTTCGTTACGGCTCATACCGATATGACCAACGTTAGCTTCGGGCAGTACAGTCAGTACGCCTTCCATAAAGCCTAAGCCTGCACGCAGAATAGGTACAACAGTAACGGAGTTTTTAATTTTATGACCTTTAGTTGTACAGAGAGGAGTTGTTACATCAACCTCTTCCACGGGAATGTTTTTTGCAGCCTCAAAGGTCAGCAGCATAGCAACTTCGCCAATAGCACGACGGAAGGATGCGCAATCAGTGTTAGCGTCACGCAATACGGTCATTTTTTCCTTTAACAGGGGATGATCTACGATTGTAATCTGCATTGATATATTCCTTTCTTTTGAAAAATCAGCAAAACAACTCCACACCTCCGCTGCGCAGTGAGATAGCTAATATGAATAGCCGTCATACATACAGTGGTGCAGTATAAAATTGATTTGCATATGCAATTTTATTCAAAAATATATGAAGATTCTGTTTATTTTGCTTTTAAAGACACCGCTCCCCATAAGAGAGCGGTGACATATGTATAGCTTAAATATTAGAGATTAGGATACATGGGATATTTAGCACAGAGAGCAGCTACACGTTTAGCAGCCTCTGCGTGCTTAGCAGCATCCTCAGGATTGTTCAGTATCAGACCGATGATTGCTGCAATTTCACGGAAGTCGTCTTCATTAAAGCCACGAGTAGTAGCAGCAGGAGTGCCTAAACGCAGACCGCTGGTAACAAAGGGGCTTGCAGGATCAAAGGGAATGGTATTCTTGTTGCAGGTAATACCTACTTCATCCAACAGATGCTCTGCAACCTTGCCAGTCAGGCCTTGGCCACGAACGTCAACCAGAACCAAATGGTTATCAGTACCGCCGGAAACAAGACGGAAGCCTTCTTTAACCAATGCTTCAGCAAAGGCTTTAGCATTTTTCACGATATTTTCCTGATATTCCTTGAATTCAGGCTTCAGTGCTTCGCCGAAAGCAACAGCCTTAGCAGCAATAACGTGCATCAGAGGACCACCTTGAACGCCAGGGAAAATGGATTTATTGATTGCCTTAGCATATTCCTCGTTATTGGTCAGAATCAGACCGCCGCGAGGACCACGGAGGGTTTTGTGAGTAGTAGTGGTTACTACGTCAGCATAGGGCATGGGGCTGGGATGAAGACCTGCAGCAACAAGGCCTGCAATATGTGCCATGTCAACCATAAAGAGCGCACCTACACTGTGAGCAATTTCTGCTACACGAGCAAAATCAATTACACGGGGATAAGCGCTGGCACCTGCAACAATAATCTTGGGCTGATGCTCTTTAGCAATCTTTTCCATTTCATCATAGTCAATTACTTCGGTTTCCTTATTTACACCATAGGGAACTACTTTGAAATATTTGCCGGAAATATTTACCGGGGATCCATGGCTCAGGTGACCACCTTGAGACAGATTCATACCCATAATGGTATCGCCAGGCTGCAGGAACGCAAAGTATACTGCCAGATTGGCATTTGCGCCAGCATGAGCTTGGACATTGGCAAATTTAGCATTGAACAGCTTTTTAGCGCGCTCAATAGCAAGGGTTTCTACCTTATCTACGTATTCGCAGCCACCATAGTAGCGATGACCAGGATAGCCCTCCGCATACTTGTTAGTCAGTACAGTGCCCATAGCCTCCATTACTGCCGGGGTTACGAAGTTTTCGGATGCAATAAGCTCAATCTTATTTCTTTGACGGTTAAGCTCTTCATTAATATAGCCGTTAAGCTCTGGATCCGCAATAGCCAATTTGTCTAAGTTCATGTTCTTAGTTCCTCCTCAATTTTAAGGCTTATTTTATCTATTAGCAGGATATTTGGCGCGCTCGCCTCCAATAAGAGGCGGACGTGTTCTGGCAGCAGTCAATACTGCATCACCAATCAGCTTATGCTGCAGGCGCACAGGAACTGCTACCCGTCTTAGGTGCATACCAATAAGGGTTTGTCCTATATCCATACCTAAATGACCTTTAACAGCTTCTACAACAACGGGATTTGCAAAATTTTCATAGGCAGCCGTGCCCATAGCACCGCCTGCATGGGGCATAGGACGTACGGTCACCTCTGTCAAATCGTATTTTTCAGCAGCAGCTTCATCAACTACAAGACTGCGGTTTAAATGTTCACAGCATTGCACTGCCAAAAAAAGCTGATGCTTATCGCATACAGACTTTAAGGCCTTGAACATAGCAACTGCCACCTCACTGCTGCCTCCGGTACCAATCTTGTTGCCAATAACCTCACTAGTGCTGCAGCCCAGCACAAAAATCTGTTCCCTGCGGGGTTTGGCAATTTCAATAAGCTCCTCAGCACAGTCTGTAAGCTGTTTAACGATTGAAGTTAGTTTCTTGTCCACAATATGCCTCCGATTATTTTTCCAGTGCCATTATTTTATCTACACGGCGCTGATGTCTGCCACCTGCAAACTCAGTCTCCAGCCAGGCATCAGTAATCATTTCTGCAAGACCTACGCCAGTAGTACGCTCGCCCATGCAGAGTACGTTGGCATCGTTGTGCTCACGGCTCATTTTTGCAGAGAATACGTCTGCGCACAGAGCTGCGCGAATACCCTTGCATTTATTAGCCGCAATAGAAATACCAATACCAGTACCACAAATCAAAATGCCGCGTTCAGCACCGCTGGCACCGCTAGTAATGTCCTGACAAAGCTTCTCTGCAAAGTCAGGATAGTCGCAGGATTCTTCACCATAGGTACCATGGTCAACAACCTCAATACCCTTGCCCTGCAAATAATTCTTAATATGTTCTTTTAAATGAACTCCGCCATGGTCACTTGCCATTGCAATTTTCATAAGACATCCTCCTCGCATTACTTTATAGCTAGTTTCATTTTACCATAAAAGCTGGTAATTGTGCACCATTTTTTAGCATTAGTATACCATTTTTCACAATTATGCTCTGGTACCCTGCAGCCTTGCGCATTCTGTTCATAATAGCCAAGCCGATGCCATCCTCACTTACGCCTTCTGCCAAAATTACATCAGGCTGAGTACGGTCAAAGCGGCGCAGCAGCTCGAACAAATCTGCTGCCAGCTGCTCACGGCTGTTGCCCCAGCAGGAAAGCTGCAGATTTTGATGAGGCAGCAGCCGCATCTGCATAGCCTCACTGCAAAGCACACCTACCTTGAGCCCTGCGGCCAAGCCCTGTTTAACTAAAACAGGAAGCTGCTCCACAGCCTGTTCCTCCAAAAGATAAACAGGTGCCTTAGGTGCATAATGACGATATTTCATTCCCGGAGCCTTAGGCTTAAAGTTCTTGTCTCCCTGAAGTGCAGGATCAATATCTACAGCACCAAGAACCTCTGTCAGCATTTCATAGGTAATGCCGCCTGGACGCAAAATTACGGGTACAGGCTCAGTAGTATCAACCACGGTAGATTCCAGACCAATACCGCAGTGACCGCCGTCTAAAACAGCTGCCACCTTGCCCTGCATATCCTCCAGGACGTCCTGCGCATTAGTAGGACTGGGACGACCGGAAATATTAGCAGAGGGCGCTGCAATAGGACAACCGCAGGCTTTGATAAATTCCTGCGCAAAATGATTGCCAGGAAAGCGTACTGCTACAGTGTCCAGACCTGCGCTTACTGCATCAGGGACAATACTAGATTTATTAACAATCAGGGTCAGAGGGCCAGGCCAAAAATGCTCCATCAATACCTTGGCGTTATTATTAAGACCTGTAGTCAGGGGCAGAATATCCTTTTTATCTGCAATATGCAGAATCAAGGGATTGTCATTGGGCCGCCCCTTGGCCGCAAAAATCTTGGCTACAGCCTCAGAATTAAGTCCGTTGGCACCTAGACCATAAACTGTTTCTGTAGGGAAGGCCACAACCTCGCCAGTCTTGATAAAATAAGCGGCCTGACGCAGGATTTCTGTATTATCACATGTTTCTTGTAATTTCCAATAATAGGTCAGCATATTTACTGCCATCTCCTTCTTCTTTAACAGCAAAAACCATTCGCTCAATGTCTGCATAATCCTTACGGATTGCTGTAGCCTTAAAGCCAGCCTTGCGGCACAGCTCTGCTACCACCTGAGCCTGATTAATGCCAACCTCAAAGGCCAAAATGCCCTCGTCCGCCATATGGTCCATAGCCTCACTGATAATGCGGCGATAGAAATCCAAGCCATCAGCGCCGCCATCAAGAGCACCACGAGGCTCCTTCTGCACATCCTTGGCCAAGCCCACAATGTCAGCGGCAGGAATATAGGGCGGATTAGACACTATAATATCGAATTTTTTATCTGCTGGAATGCGACTGAACAAATCGCTTTGCATAAAGCCCGCACGTTCCCTTACGCCAATGCGCCTAGAATTTTCTTCGGCAACAATAAGAGCATCCACGCTAATATCCACACCAACACCCTTAGCATTAGGCAGATAATCTAATAAGGACACAATAATAGCACCGCTGCCTGTGCCAATGTCAAGAATTTTAACATCACCATCAGCCTTCAGTCCCTGTGCTGCCTTAATAAGGCTTTCTACCAGCAGCTCCGTCTCAGGACGAGGAACAAGAGTTGCGGAGGTAACCTTGAAGCTGTTGCGCATAAATTCCTTTTCGCCTAAAATGTAAGCCAAAGGCTCGTGCTGTCCACGACGTGCTACATAATTTTTGTACTGAGACAGCTCCGCCCCAGTCAAAGGACGTTCAAAGTCCATATACAGCTTGATTCTCTCGCACTGTAAAACAGCACAAAGCAGCACTTCAGCATCAAGGCGTGGATTTTCCACGCCCCTATCTGCGAAGTACTGCTTCGTCCAATCTAAAATTTTAATGATAGTCCAAACAGGCTTATTCATCTTATTTCACCTGACGTAATTGTTCACTTTGCTTTGCAGTAATCAGAGCGCTTACAAGCTCCTCCATATCGCCATTGACAATTGCTTCCAGCTTATGGAGAGTCAGACCAATGCGATGGTCGGTTACGCGTCCCTGAGGATAGTTATAGGTACGAATACGTTCGCTGCGGTCGCCGGTGCCAACCTGGCTCTTACGGTCCTCAGCAGTAGCTGCACGCTGCTCTTCCTGTGCTTGTTCCAAAATACGGGCACGGAGAACACGCATACATTTTTCGCGGTTCTTCAGCTGGGATTTTTCGTCCTGACATTGAGCAACAATACCAGTAGGAATATGGGTAATACGTACAGCAGATTCCGTTTTGTTTACATACTGTCCGCCTGCACCGCCTGCACGATAGGTATCTACACGCAGATCTGCAGGATTAATTTCTACATCAACCTCTTCTGCTTCAGGAAGAACAGCAACAGTAACAGTGGAGGTGTGTACACGGCCCTGGGACTCTGTCTCAGGCACGCGCTGCACTCTATGAACGCCACTTTCAAACTTCATGCGGCTATAAACACTGTCACCATTAATCTGGAACACAACCTCTTTAAAGCCACCCAGCTCAGTAGGACTGGAGTCCATAACTTCAATCTTCCAACCACGGGTTTCAGCATAGCGCATATACATACGGAAGAGTACGCCTGCAAAAAGAGCAGCCTCATCGCCGCCAGCACCGCCGCGGATTTCCACAATTACGTTCTTGTCATCGTTAGGGTCGGAGGGCAGCAGCAGAATGGTCAGCTTTTCCTCATATTCTTCGATTTGGGGCTTCAGCTCTTTAAGCTCTTCCTTAGCCATTTCTACTAAATCAGCATCCTCGTTGGCCTGAAGGATTTCTTCAGCCTCCTCCTTAGCCTTGACCATATCGCGGTACTCACGAAAAGCAGTAACTACAGGTTCCAGCTTAGCGTGAGCCTTGGTGCATTTCAGCCATTCACCTTGGTTGGCTATAACATCAGGATCACTGATTTTCGCTTCTAAATCTAAATATCTATCTTCAATTGCTTGTAATTTATCCAGCATTTCTTTTTCTCCTGTAAATTTTTTCAGGGGTAAGCATTAAGAATTCACTAGCCTATCTTTCACCCTTCTCAAGCCTCAGCAGGCTGAACCTCTTCCTTTTCCTTGGCTTCGGCCTCTGCAGTGGCTATCATAACCGGATCATCCTCAGGCAGCACTGCCTTAAGAGAAGCAATAGCAACCTCCATCTGGGAATCATCGGGCTGACGTGTAGTAAGCTTTTGCAGCAGTAATCCCGGCATAATAGCATAGTGGACACAGGTATTATCTGCATGGGCTCCTGCAAAGCGGATTATTTCATAACTGACACCAGCAATAACAGGCATCAGGATTACTCTTGATAAGATACGCTCTACCAGATTAGGCCATCCTAAAAATGTAAAGATGAACATACTGATAAGCATAACAATCATCAGGAAGTTGGTGCCACAGCGGGGATGCAGAGTAGTAAACTGACGCACATTCTCTACCTTCAAAGGCAATCCAGCTTCATAGGTATATATTGTTTTGTGCTCTGCACCATGGTACTGAAACACTCTTTGGATGTCATTCATAGAAGATATTGCTGCAATATAGCTGATAAAAATGAGCATACGCAGTACGCCCTCAGCCAGATTAAGCAGCATAGGGTCATTGGTCAGGGTATGCAGAAAACGCATAGACCAGGTAGGCAGAACGATAAACAGGCCTACAGCCAAAAGCACAGAGGTCAGAATGGTCATCACCATTTCTCTGTCGCTGAGCTGTTCCTCTTCTTCTCCTGACATTTGGGCAGAATATGTCAATGCCTTCATGCCCTCATACAATGACTCAAATAAAGCTACAACGCCGCGAAGCAGCGGTTTTTTCAAAATCGGATATTTGTCTCTAATGCTGCTGACATTTCTAACATCTACAGCAATTTCCCCATCAGGCTGACGCACAGCAACGGCAATTTTATCCTGACCGCGCATCATTACGCCTTCAATAACAGCTTGGCCCCCTACACTTAATTTCTTCTTTTCCATACTCAAGCTAACTTTCTTTCGGATATAAACACAGCAGAGCTATATAAGCTCTGCTGTGAATGTAGATTATTGTTCTTTGTTGTAACGTTTGTTGAATTTTTCAATACGACCGCGAGCAGCAACGTTACGTTGTTGACCGGTGAAGAATGGATGGCATTTAGAGCAAACATCCACGCGCAATTCTTTTTTAGTGCTGCCAGTAACGAAGCTTGCGCCGCATGCACAGGTAGCAGTAACCTCACCGTAGTTCGGATGAATCTTTTCTTTCATTCTTTACACCTCTCTTTACATAAGAACATAAGTTATATATTCAAAAATTATTGACACTAGATGATTGTATCATATAGGTCATTAATAAGCAAGCTATTTTTTGTGAATAATTTTAGCATAGACCGTCAGAGCCAGACTCCACTACTCCACGAACATAATTCAGGAACTGCTGAGCAGTTCGGCCGCTGATGCCACCATGATTAAGCTCCCATTTACGTGCCTCTGCGCAAAGCCATTCCTCACTTTTATTTATGCCCTGACGCTTGGCAAGCTCCAATACAATATCAAAGTATTCCTTTTGGCTTGGCTGACCAAAATAAATAGTACAGCCAAAGCGATTTACCAGGCTAAGCTTTTCCTGCATATTGTCAGATTTATAAATGCCATTTTCCTGAGTCACATCGCTGCGGTCACGCCAGGTTTCGTTAATCAGATGACGACGGTTTGATGTTGCATAAATCAGAATATTGTCCGGACGCACCTCAAGACCGCCTTCTATTATCGCCTTCAGGTATTTGTACTCCGTTTCGAATTCTTCAAAGGAAAGGTCATCCATATAAATAATAAAGCGATAGTTACGACTCTTAATCTGAGCAATAACTGAGGACAGATCCTGGAACTGATGCTTGTAGATTTCAATAAGACGCAAACCACGGTCATAATATTGATTAATCAGTGCCTTGATGCTGCTGGACTTACCTGTGCCGCTGTCACCAAAAAGCAGGACATTATTGGCGGGCCGACCTTCGATAAAGGCCTCTGTATTTTCAATAAGACGTGCCTTTTGCCGTTCATAGCCAATTAAATCCTCAAAGCCTATACATTCTGTATTATTTATGGGCTGCAGCACAGCCTGCTCACTTTCGTGAACAATACGAAAGGCTTTATTAAGACCAAGGACGCCTACGCCATAGCTCTTGTAAAAGCCTGTCACCAGATTGTAAAACTCATTTTCATCCTTGGCCTGTGCCAGTGTCTTACTTAAAGCACGCACCTTGTCGCTGATGTTTTTATTATAACGACGCTCACTTTTTACAACGGACTGGTAATTACCGATAACACTAAAGCAGCTAATACCCAGTGCCTGCTCCAAAGGTGCAAAATCATAGCTGAAAAGCTGCTGAAAGATTTTAAAATCTCTTTGAGCAAAAATATTAACGGAGCCATTGCAAGCACCAACCTTCTCACAGGTAATGCTAAAGAGATTTTCACAGCTAATCAATAGATAGGCAAGGTAGTTATGCCATAAATTATTGTCAAAGCCATAGGCTGTTCCTATATCAAGCAGCTTGTGTACCAGCTCATAGCATCTGTTGATCAGGTTCCCCTGCTCATAGCTGCCTGATTTAAAATCCCTGCAAATTCCGGCCATAGAAGCCAGCAGATTATCATCACCAAGGTTGCGATAAATAATTAATTGTGAAACCAGCTTGTCCATATTATCCCCTCGTTTATCTTCTTATAAAAAAGGCGTCCACCAAAAGGGACGCCTAAAAAATTTTATTTGATGAAGCAGAAATGCTCTGCATCAAAAAGACCCATATCTGTTATGCGCAGCTTGGGAATTACAGGCAGTGCCATAAAGCTCAGACTAATGAAAGGATCAATTCCCTCCGGAACACCATGTTCATGAGCAGCCTCTCTAATAGCATCTAAATCTGTATTTAGAGTTTGGCTGTCAGATGTACTCATAAGTCCGCAAATGCTTAGAGGCAAAGTTACTGTAACGCCATTTTTTACGATGGTGTAACCACCTTGGACCCTAACCAGCTCCTGAGCCGCTAAAGACATATCCCTAGGATTGGAGCCTAATACAATAAGATTATGGGAATCGTGAGCTACGGTAGTCGCAACAGCGCCGTTTTTAAGACCATAGCCGCGAATAAGACCTAAGCCCACATTACCAGTACCATGATGACGCTCCAGAACAGCAATGTAGTGAACTGTACCATCAGCCAAGTCCTGTTGAACTTCAGCACCTGTCAATACGATATGCTCTGTGAAGATTTCGCCTGGAAGCATATCAATAACATGATATTTCTCAGCAGGGTCAATTGCCATAGTAAATACCTTTTCACTGACATCAGCAGGACGTACACTGCCGCGCAGCTCCGGTGCAGGAACAGTACGCTCCACCTTGGCTGCTGCTTCTATAGCATCTACACCCTTATGGAATACGTGTAAGGACTGCAAATCCTGCAAATTATTGAAGACCACAATGTCAGCCTGCCAACCGGGAGCAATAGCACCTAAGCGCTTTAAGCCATAAATGCGGGCAGCATTTATGGAGCCAATGCGGATAGCACGCACAGGGTTCATACCCAGCTCCACTGCCATCTTCACACAATTGCGAATTGTACCCTCGCTGTGAATAGCAGCTAAATGCTTATCATCGGTACAAAAGCTTAAACCGCTTACATCTATGCCTTCTGCAAGAACGCCTTTGATGATGGCAGCCAAATTACGGCTTGCGCTTCCCTGACGCACTGGCAGATTAATGCCTGCACGCAGCTTTTCTTTGGCTTCTTCCCAGCTCATGCTCTCATGATCAGTTTCGATACCGCTGGCAGCGTAGGCCTGCAGTGCCTTGCCCCTAAGACAAGGGCCATGACCATCTACAACACGGCCCTTGTCTGCAAAAAGAGCAATTTTTTCCAGAACCTGAGGATCGTTATTGAGAACGCCGGGAACATTCATCATTTCGCCTAAGCCAAGCACTCCTGGCAAATCCATCAGTTCAGCAATATCCTTGGCTTCCATAATGCAGCCAGCATGCTCAAAGGGAGTTGCAGGTACGCAGCTAGGCAGCTGCACGTAGTAGTTAATTGGCATGCGTCTGCCAGCCTCCAGCATATAGCGTATTCCTGCAGCGCCAGCTACATTGGCAATTTCATGGGGATCTGTAATAAGTGTGGTTGTACCCCAGCCCAGCTCCTCAGCACAGTATACCTCAGGTGCTGCCATGGAGCTTTCCACGTGGCAATGAGAATTGACGAGTCCAGGTGCAATATATGCACCCTTCAGGTCAATAACCTTCTCAGCCTTAGTGTATTCACCGATACCGGCAATCACACCATCAGCAATAGCTACATCAGCCTCATAAATTGTTTCGGTCAGCACGTCAACGACCCTGCCGTTCTTCAGCAGGAGATCAGCAGGGTCGTTTCCTAATGCGACCGCTCTTACACGGTCATTCATTTTATTTACCTCGTCCGCTGACACTTTCTCAAAGGAGAGAATTGTCGAAGCGTTTATACAAAGATATATTTCAGAACAAAAATAATAGCTAGAATATACAGCAGCCAGTTAGTTTTCTTTCTGGTTTCGCCGCACATCAGGTTAATGGCAACATAAGAAATTACACCCAAAGAAATACCCTCAGAAATAGAGTAAGCAAAGGGCATTGCAATTGCTGCGATAAAAGCAGGAACAGCCTCGGTTACATCATTAAAATCAACATTCAGCAGACCGCTTACCATCATAAAGCCTACTACAATCAATGCAGGAGCTGTTGCGAAGGCAGGAATTGCCAGAAAAATAGGAGCGAAGAAAAGGCTCAGCGCAAAAAGAATTGCTACAGCAATAGAGGTCAGACCAGTACGACCGCCAGCAGCAACACCAGCAGAGCTTTCTACGAAGGTAGTTACAGTAGAGGTACCCAAAACAGCACCACCAGTAGTAGCAATGGAGTCAGCCAGCAGTGCGCCTTCAATTTTAGGCAGACGACCATCCTTGTCCAGCATATCGGCCTTAGATGCAACACCAATCAGTGTTCCCAAAGTGTCGAAAAGGTCAACAAACATAAATGCCAGTACAACGGTAATGAAGTTAAAGGAAAGAATAGCACTAAAATCAAGATGCATAAAGGTAGGAGCCAGGCTGGGAATAGAAATACCACCAGAGAAATTAGGCATTACAGAGAACATACCCAGTTCAGGATTAGGAATGTATATACCAGTCAGCTCAAAAATCATACCTAAAACCCAGGTAAAGAGAATACCCAACAAAATACCGCCAGGAACCTTTTTAGCCAGCATTACTGCAGTAAAGAGCACGCCGAACATAGCCAGCAGCGCACCAATACCAGTGGTCCAGAAGGTACCATCAGCCAAGGAGGCCTTGAAGGGATAGAGAGTTACCAGAGTAACACCATCTACAACAATTTTGGAGCTTTGCATACCAATAAAGGCAATAAAAAGGCCAATACCTGCAGTAACACCAAATTTTAAGGCATTAGGAATACAGTTAAAGATTGCTTCGCGAACCTTAGTCAAGGACAAAATAATGAAGATAATACCTTCAACAAAAACAGCAGCCAACGCTACCTGCCAGGAATAACCCATTTGTCCTACAACAGTGAAGGCAAAAAAGGCGTTCAGGCCCATACCAGGAGCCAAGGCAAAGGGATAGTTTGATAATACCGCCATCAGTACAGTACCTAAGCAGGCACCCAAAGCAGTTGCGGTAAATACAGCGCCTGCATCCATACCAGTAGTGCTCAGAATACTGGGGTTAACAGCCAAAATATAGGCCATGGTCATAAAGGTTGTCAGACCGGCTAAAAGCTCTGTTTTTACATCAGTTTTGTGCTCAGCCAGCTTAAAGGTTTTTTCCAAAAAGGAATTCAAAGAGATGCACCTCCAAAAAAAATTTTATAAAGCTGCTTTTATAAAATAATGCTCCAACCACTGAGACAATATCACATAAAAGCAGCAAAGCTTGGCAAATTAATAAGTCAGAATTTCAGGACCATTTTCGGTAATCAGCACAGTGTGCTCCCATTGTGCTGACAAACCGCCGTCAACAGTATAAACAGTCCAATCATTAGCAGCATCAATAAAAATATCTCTACGGCCAGTATTAATCATAGGCTCAATGGTTATAATCATACCAGGAACCAATACCATACCAGTTTTGCGTTTGCCAACATGGCAAACAAAGGGCTCTTCATGGAAGTCGTTGCCAACACCATGACCACCAAACTCCTCTACAACAGAGTAACCATGCTTACGTGCCAACTGAGAAACAGCAGCACCAATATCTCCCAAATGCGCCCAAGGCTGAGCAGCATCAATACCACGCTGCAGGCACTGCTTAGCAATAGCAACTAAATCAGCGGCCTGTTTGTTGACCTTACCAATCATGAACATGCGAGAAGCATCAGCGTAGTAGCCCTTGTAGATGGTGGATACGTCAACATTGACAATATCGCCGCTGCGCAGAACCACCTTCTCATCGGGAATACCGTGGCATACCTGATCATTTACAGAGGTGCAGACACTCTTAGGAAAACCGCAGAAGCCCAACGGAGCAGGAATTGCATCATGAGCTACAGTAAAGTCGTAAACAATACGATCAATATCTGCAGTAGTCATGCCGGCCTTAATGTGCTTGGCAACCTCATCTAAAACAGCTGTATTAATTTTGCAGGCCTCACGGATACCAGCAATCTGTTCCGGAGTTTTAATCATATCCCTATCAGTAACCTCTTGTCCCTGCTTACGCAAAATCGCAATTTTATCATCAATAATCTTATGGCAGTCTGCATATGCTTTGCCACTGCCGCACCAACAAGCTTCGTTTTCCATTTCATACTCCTTTAACATTATTAAACTATAATTTTTATTATGATAATTATTTCGTTATTCCGCTTCATTATAACACATCAGCCACTTTGCCGCAAAAGCTTTTCCAAATAGCTATGATAAAAATTTCTAGGCTTCTGAAAAAATTTTACGAAATTTATGACAGACGACCTCATTTGTGGTAGAATAACTTGACTAGAAATAATTGGAGGCATAAATAATTTATGGAAACATATTTGATGTATTTCATTGACCTTATTTTACATTTAGACAAACATCTGCCAGAAATCATGGCAGCCTATGGACATCTTATCTACGCAATTCTCTTTATGGTAGTGTTCTGCGAAACTGGTCTGGTTGTCACCCCTTTTCTCCCCGGCGATTCCCTTCTTTTCGCCTGCGGTGCCCTTGCTGCAACTGCACCTGATGGCATGGATATTAAAATTATTACCGTTATCTTTCTTATATCCGCAGTACTTGGTGACGCCTGCAACTATATGATAGGTGAGCACCTAGGAATGCGTATGATCAACGCCAAGAACAGCCTTATTAAGAAGGAACATATTGACAAGGCTTCTGACTTTTACGCCAAGCATGGCCACAAGGCTATTTTCCTGGCACGCTTCGTTCCCATTGTCCGTACCTTTGCGCCCTTTGTAGCAGGTATTGGCAAAATGCATTATCTGACCTTTGCTCACTACAATGTAATTGGTGCTGTAGTATGGGTACTGATTTTTGTTGGCGGCGGTTACTTCTTTGGCAATATTCCCATCATCAAAAAGAACTTTACCCTTGTAACTCTGGGCATCGTTGCTTTTTCCCTGTTGCCCATTCTTTATGAGACCTTTGGCAAAAAGCTTCTTGGCAAAAAGGATTAATACTCCTGCTGTGCTGGAACACTCCGGCACAGTTTTTTTATTTTTCCGCATGAAAATGCTAGTTTAAAGCGGTTGCCACCACCCACCCCCAGATATATTCAAATTATGTTTTATTAGTTTTATCAACTATCCCAAGGCAAGAACCGCCTTTTTTAGCATAGTCATAGTATTATGAATGTCATATTGTGGTATAATGTAGCTACATATTTCCTATAGCTGTGGTCTTTTGCAAGGCAGCAGCTCATTCACGAAATTTTCTGAGGGGTGATTATAATGTATCGTTTTAACAGTGACTATACAGAGGGCTGTTATCCTGCCGTATTAGAAAAATTAGCAGCAACCAACATGGAGCAAACTGATGGCTATGGTCTGGACCCGTATTGCGACGAAGCCAGAGAGCTTATAAAAAAAGCCTGCGGCCGACCTGACGCCGATGTGCATTTTCTCGTTGGCGGCACCCAAACCAATCTGACCATTATCTGTGCATCTCTGCGACCTCACCAAGCTGTGCTGGCTACAGTACAAAGTCATGTCAACACTCACGAGGCAGGTGCCATTGAGCATACTGGTCACAAGGTAATTGAACTGCCCAGCGAAGACGGCAAGCTGACTGCAGCTATGGTCAAAGCTGCATGGGAGCAATATGATACTGATCCGTCCCGCGAGCATTGGGCACAACCTAAAATGGTCTATATTTCCCAGCCTACTGAAATCGGCAGCATGTATTCCAAAGAAGAAATGGCAGAGCTTTACGCATACTGCCATAGTGTAGGTCTTTATCTCTTTGTCGACGGTGCACGTCTCGGTTATGCTCTGGGTGCACCAGACTGCAATATGACCTTGGAGGACTTGGCCAACAGCTGCGACGTTTTCTACATTGGCGGTACTAAATGCGGTCTGCTCTTTGGTGAAGCAGTAGTTATTACTCACCCATACTTAAAGCCAGACTTCCGTACCATTGCTAAGCAATGTGGCGCAATTTTAGCCAAAGGACGCCTTTTGGGTGTACAGTTCGGCACTATCTTCAAGGATAATCTTTATTTGGAAATCTGTGGCAAAGCTACAAGGCAAGCACTAAAAATTCGCGATTTACTTTTGGCTAAAGGCTTTAAATTTGTCACCGACTCTCCTACCAACCAACAATTCGTTATTCTTACCCCTGAACAATATAAAAAGCTGAGCGAAGACTTTGTGCTTAGCCTCAACGCCTATCTTCCTGACGGAAACTACAGCGTCCGCATCTGCACCAGCTGGGCTACCAAAGATGAAGAGGTTGAAAAGCTGATGGCAAAAATCAACGAGCTGTAAATGCAAAAGAGACTACCATATTGATGGCAGTCTCTTTTTTTGCCTTTTCTCATAAAGAGTATTTATACTTTACACACTAAATCTTAAGCAAAGCATTTTTTGCCTTCTCTAGCTTATCCTGCCAGTCATCGCAGTAAGGTGCACCGCCCTGAGCACAGTCAGGCTTACCACCGCCGCGACCAGCAAATATTTCATTTACAATCTTAATATAGGTACGGCAATCACCACTAGTATCAGCTCCTAATACTAGAACATAGCTTATTCTTTCAGACTGAACAGAAAAAATAACAGACACAGTATTAGTCAAGGTCATTAATCTTGGCATCAGCAGCTTACTCTCCTTGCCGTCATCGGTAAGAGCCATTACCAAAAGCTTGGAGCCATCAGCTCGCAATGCAGCTTCCGCAAGCTTATCCTCTAAGCCACGCTCCAACAATGCTAAGGTTTTTGCTTTAAGCTGTTCATAGAGCTCTTCGACTTCTTTATGCAGCTTGGCCAAACGCTCAGGCACCTGCTCCGGCTTGGCAGAAAAATCTGCAGCTACACTTAGTAGAATATTGTTCTTCTTATCTGCATCGAGCAAAGCTCTGCGTCCGCACAAAAATTCTACACGACAACCATTCTTATGCTTATCACTGCGAATAATCTTGACGCTGCCTACCATACCTGTAAAGGGCGGATGAGTACCGCAACAGGTACAGATATCTGCACCTTCTACAGAAACAATGCGTAAGATACCTGTTAGCTTGTCATTAAACTTACGCATCTCATTCTTATGAGCCTCAAGCTCGGTGCTGTCCATATAATTGACACTTACAGGACGATTGTCCCAAATAATTTCATTAGTCAAATGCTCTGCCTTAAGCAGCTCTTCGGGTGTCATTTCTTTATCTAAATCTATAGTAACGTTATCCTCATTCATGTGAAAGCCCACATTATTGGCCTTAAAAAGCTTCCAAAAGGCGTAGCTCAAAATATGCTCGCCTAAATGCTGCTGCATCCGATCAAGGCGAACCATCCAATCAAGCTTAGCCTCAACCATTGAACCGACTGCCAATGGTTTATCACATTCGTGAAGAATATGACCATTCTTTTCCGCAACATGGGCTACCTTAGCGTCACTAATTATTCCCTTGTCACTAAGCTGACCGCCTCCCTCAGGGAAGAATACAGTCTGGTCCAGTTCAATAAGATATTTACCTTTAGATTCAGTACAAGCGGTAACAACAGCCTGACAGCTTTTCAGCAGCGAATTGTTTTCATATAATTTTACAGTCATGGTCAATTCCCCCTCGAGATAAAAACAAAATATAAACTAGAAGCGATGAAGCATATTACCTCACGTTCTCTTAAAAATATGCTGCTACGTGCAGTATACTTAGCATCAACTACCCTTTCATTGTATCACTATTATAAATTATATGTTATAATTACTCTGTATTTTGTAAAAAATTTCTTTAAAAATCATCATAAAGGAGATTAAAATGTTTCAAAATTTATTGTTTGATTTAGATGGTACTCTTACCAACTCTGCTGAGGGTATTACCAAATGCGTGCAATACGCTCTTCAAAGTATGGATATTGAAGAACCTGATTTGGAAAAGCTGAACGCTTTCATCGGTCCTCCTCTTTTAGATTCTTTTATGAAATATTACGGTCTGAACAGAGAGCAATCCCTCTACTGCGTAGACAAATATAGAGAACGCTACACTGATATTGGCATCTGGGAAAATCGTCCCTATGCAGGCATTTTAGAGCTTTTGCAGGACTTGAAGCAGGACGAACGCAAAATAGGTATGGCAACTGCCAAGCCGGAAGTTTTTGCAGTACGCATTTCCGAACGTTATGGCATGAACCCCTATATGGAAGACATTACCGGCTGCGACCTTGAGGGTAAAATGAACGATAAAGCATTAGTTGTAGCAAAAGCTTTGGAAAAGTGGAATATTACTACTCCTGAAGCAAAGGCTAAAACTTTTCTAATCGGCGACAGAGAGCACGACGTTTTTGCTGCTCATGCCAATGATATTCCCTGCATTGGTGTTGGCTACGGCTTTGCTCATCCTGGCGAGCTCAAAGCAGCCAAGGTTGATTACTATGCCGAGGATATGGCTGCTCTGCGTAAGCTGCTCTTAGGCTAAGCGAGGTTAAAATGCACATTTACGCTATTGGTGACCTACATTTATCAGGAGAGACTCCAGCTAAGCCCATGGAAATTTTTGGAAAGCATTGGCTTGGACATAAAGAAAAAATTAAGGCCAATTGGCTAAATACCGTCACGGATGAAGACACCGTCATAATCTGCGGCGATATTTCCTGGGCAATGGGATTGGCCAACGCTGCGGAGGATTTGAATTGGATTGCCCAGCTGCCTGGACGCAAGCTGCTGCTTCGAGGCAACCATGATTACTGGTGGGGCAGCCTCAAAAAGATGCAGGATATGTACGGCAAGAACTTTGAGTTTATCCAAAACGGCTGCATCATGGTTGGCACTACCGCTATCTGTGGTACTCGTGGCTGGATTCTGCCATCCTCTGACAGCTTTAGCGAGGAAGATAAAAAAATCTATGATCGTGAAGCAATCCGTCTGGAAATGTCTCTGCAGGCAGCAGCGGCACAGAATCCTGAACGCATCATTACTGCAATTCATTATCCCCCCATCTTTGCCGCAGACGAAGTAACTCTATTTTCTGAGCTGATGGAAAAATATCATGTCCAAAACTGCGTCTACGGACACATCCACGGCCTAGAGCACGTCTACACCTTTGAAGGTGAACGCAACGGCATCAACTACAAGCTAGTCTCCTGCGACACTCAGAATTTTGAGCTGTATAAGATTTTGTAAAAATATTATAAGGAATGATAGGCAAAAGCAATTATATATTCTTTCACTCCTAAGGGCTTTCTTGACGCTTGCTTCGAGCAGAACCATGACGAAATTGCGGGATTAATCTGTTCGTAGTAACAGAAAATTCATTGAACCCTTATTTCTATGGTTCTAAGCCCTTGCAAGCTAAAAGTCCTATGTCATTACAGAATATAATAATTGCTGTTTAAGTTTTTACCTTCTAAATATCTATATTGGGACTAAAGTAAAAATGAGGCTGGGACCTTCGCCCCAGCCTCATTTTTATTATCCTTATGCTTCTTGTTCAACTGCAGACTCTTCCTTACGCAGCAGAGCCATAAACTCATCACCGGTAATAGTTTCCTTTTCCAGTAAATACCCAGCAAGAACATCAAGCTTATCACGATTCTCAATCAGAATATTTCTTGCCTTCTGATGAGCCTCTTTGATAATCTCCAGCACCTTAGCATCAATCTTACCAGCAGTTTCCTGACTGCACTGCAAGGAAGTATCGCCGCCAAGATACATATTATTGACTACCTCAGTAGCCATCATATCAAACTCTTCAGTCATACCAAAGCGGGTAACCATACCACGGGCAATACGTGTCGCCTGCTCAATATCATTGGAAGCACCGGAGGTTACACAGTTAAACACTACCTCTTCAGCACTGCGTCCGCCAGTCAGTGTAACAATTTTGTTGAAAAGCTCCTCCTTCTTCATCAGGACGGAGTCGTTTTCAGCAATCTGCATAGTGTAGCCAAGTGCGCCATTAGTACGCGGAATAATAGTAATCTTATGCACCGGAGCAGAATTCTTCTGCATCGCAGCTACCAAAGCATGACCAATCTCATGGTAAGCAATGACGCGCTTCTCCTCAGGAGAAACTACTGCACCCTTGCGCTGATAGCCTGCAATAACGACCTCAATGGATTCCTCCAAATCAGCCTGTTCAACCTCCTTGCGCTGCATTTTTACAGCACGTAGAGCAGCCTCGTTGACAATGTTGGCCAACTCCGCGCCGGAAGCGCCGGCAGTTGCTCTAGCTAAAGATTTGAAATCAATATCATTTGCCATCTTCACGTCTTTGGCGTGTACCTTTAAGATGGCCTCACGACCGCCAATATCAGGCAGCTCAACAGGAATACGTCTGTCAAAACGACCAGGACGCAGCAGTGCCTTATCCAAGGATTCAGGGCGGTTAGTCGCCGCCAAAATTACTACACCCTTGCTGCCATCAAAGCCATCCATTTCACTAAGCAGCTGGTTCAAGGTCTGCTCACGCTCGTCATTGCCGCCAAACTGACCATTATCACGACGCTTGCCAATAGCATCAATCTCGTCAATAAATACAATACAGGGAGCCTTTTCCTGGGCCTGCTTAAACAGGTCACGTACACGAGCTGCACCCATACCCACAAACATTTCTACAAACTCAGAACCACTGATGGAGAAGAAAGGCACCTTAGCCTCACCAGCTACAGCCTTGGCCAACAAGGTCTTACCAGTACCAGGAGGGCCTACTAAAAGAGCACCCTTAGGCATATTGGCACCTATTTCCTTGTACTTTTCAGGATTATGAAGAAAATCAACCAGCTCCATCAAAGCTTCCTTAGCTTCGTCCTGACCAGCTACATCAGCAAAGCTTTTGCCAGTCTGAGCCTCAACGTATACCTTAGCATTGCTCTTGCCAAAGGTCATGGCATTGCCACCACCCATACGCTTGCCCATAAAGTACATAAAGAGCTGTCCCAAGCCAAAGAACAGCATAATAGGCAGAACCCAGTTCTTAAAAAAGCTTACAATAAAAGAATCCTCTTTAGGAACAACCTGGGAGAATTCAACTTTGCTTTTCATCAGACGATCAGCCAGCTGCGGATCATCTACACGACCTGTTACAACAATCTCCTTATTGTTCTCATCCTTGCACAGGGCCGCAATACGCTTGTCAGTAATCTCTACCTTGGAGAACTTACCATCATCGGCCATCTTGATAAAGTTGTCATAGGAAACCTCTTTAACCTTAGGACTGAAGAATGTAGGTACTATTACGGTGTTAATCAGCAAAATTATCAGCAGCGCCATTACATAATAATATAAAAGAGGACGTCGCTTTTTGTTATCATCCATTCTTTTCATCTCCTAATCTATCATAATGTGAACTTTTACTGTTACCATATATGTTACTAGGTTGAGCAGATTTTAACAAGCGAAATATTTGTAAATTAACGGAATGGATAAAACAACTATTGAAAGCAAAGAATTATGTATACATGCGTTCATCATCTTGCAATGCCGAAAGCATTTTTATACAATATGCTTGTACTATTTCAAAGGAGGTTTACAATATGCCTAAGATTAAAACAGTTTTAGTTGCAAATCGCGGTGAAATCGCCATCCGCGTATTCCGTGCCTGCAACGAATTAGGAATCCGTACTGTTGCTATATATTCTAAAGAAGATACTCTT
>ENA-ORPF01000814-ORPF01000814.1-human-gut-metagenome-genome-assembly--contig:-NODE-814-length-28890-cov-8.311427_pt1 | contig 28890 bp, 18 predicted proteins | sample MGYA00242140_ERZ509070 | MGnify/ENA primary metagenome ERZ509070 (study PRJEB26280, sample SAMEA2338713) | human gut metagenome | biome: human gut; feature: human-associated habitat; material: faeces... | reverse complement strand
TACAGAATGACGTGTTGAGCACAGCCAAACTGGAAGGACTGACCGAAGGAAGAGCTGAAGGTAGAGCTGAAGGAAGAGCTGAAGGGATATTATCCACAGCACGGAACCTGAAAGCCATGGGGCTTTCCATGGAAGATATTTCTCGTGCCACCGGACTTTCCAAAGAAGATATCTTGAAATTATAGGTGTCTTGTTATCACAAACCGGAAAACCAATCATAACACAATGGTTTTCCGGTTTGCGATTAAGAATAAATGTGGGGACGATGCTACTCCATCTTCCACATCGTCCCCACTGGAAAAGTATAAATGTAAGAGTTTCCCTACTTACATCCGCAAATATACGAGATTCGATTCGAAGTTCAAATAAAAATGTGAAAAAAGTAAGAAAAAAAGTTTGTATCCCTATTTTTATTTCAAATAATAAAAAAAGAGAACCGCCCCCAATCTTGTTTCTTGAAGTTTGGCCTCGCTGCCGTAATCATCACCGTGAACAACCCCAACCAACGCTTCACCATACTGCCACTGGGGATAAAAACCGGGGACATCTCGCACAAGCTTTCCTTGAAGGTGGGATTGTCCGTCGGACAGGCTTTCCATGTGACAATAGACCTCATCTGAATATTCAAAAATACCCAACCAACGGTCGGAGGTCAAGAAATCATGAAACGTCCCGACCTTTCCCGCACTCAGGAAGTCTTCCGCCTCCCGACCTTGTTCGGGAGTCAGGCTACCATAGTCCGCACGATAAGCCAATACCGGAACCGTATCGCGCCAAACATAAATACCGTTGGAAAAGGGTGCTTTCAGGAAAACGTCCCCCTTCGGATTACGGATAAAAGGTTTGCCCACCGGCCAAATAGCCTGACTTAAATCAGCAGAAAGGAACTTACCCAATACTTTGCCCGATGTATCCGTATGAATAATCAATTCTTCACGGTCTCCGGGAGAGCTGTTACTAAGTAAGAATCCGTCATCTACAGGAATAATGTCATGCATCATAAAGTCCACAGGCGTACGGTGCAACAAATTCAGGTCTGCATCATAAGAGAGGATACATCTTCCGGAAAAATCCATCAAGTGCACCCGGCCGCCTCCTGAAGCAATAGCGTTTGGCATAATATACTCGTTATGCCCCCGTCCCACCGTCCGTATCTGCTTGCATAATCTCCCTGTACGCAGGTTGAAGGCCGACACGGCTTTCGAAGCGTCCAATATATAGACCATGGAATCCAGAAAACACAAATCTCCTATCGAAGCCATGGCCTTCCCATCCGTATACAACTCCACTGTATCTATACGTGCCAAAATATCCGACACTTTCAACTCATCTCCCTCGAAGGATTTGATTTCCACAACCCACGGTTCGTCTTTTCCTTTCTTTACACCATTTTCGTCTTTGCAGCCCCAACAAGTCCATATCACACCTGCCACGGCCATCCAAACCATTGTCTTCATTTCGTACCATTATTTTATTTCAAAACCATACAGCATGTTTATCTCAACTTTATGTATACAAATATTTCGGGTCTCTCCCTCGACCGCAATATGGCCGTGAAAGAGAAACCCGAAAGTTTCAAGTCGTCATCCGATACCTAACACCGGACGTCCTTGCTGCAACCGGCGCAAGCGCAACAAGGCCTCATAATAATAGTAATCAGCATAGATGATGGAAGCGTCTATCTCGCTCCCGGCCGGATGGTGTCCCGTACTGTGAAGCAGGAAAGACACGCAACGTTCTCCGCTCTGGTAGTTCCGGCTCAGGGATGACAACATATTTTCTGCCGCCTTGCGATATTGCTGTCCTTTCCCGGCATCCACATAAACGCTCAGTTCCAACAAAGCGGAAGCCACCACACAGGCTGCCGAAGCATCCTTGGGTGCCGATGGCGACGGGTCGTCGAAGTCCCACAACGGTACCCAGTCGTCCGAGCGTTCGGGCAAACGTTTGAGGTACACATCCGTCACCTTTTGCGCAAAAGCCAGAAAACGAGGGTCACGGGTCTCACGATACACCATCGTGTAGCCGTAAATGGCCCAAGACTGTCCCCTCGCCCACATCGACCGGTCCGAATACCCCTGATGCGTGACACCTTTTATCAACTTACCGCTCACCGTGTCGTAGACCGCCACATGATAGCAAGAACCGTCCTTGCGGAAATGGTTGTTCATGGTCGTCTCGGCATGACGCACAGCGACGTCGTACAAGTTTTGTCCGCCACCGTTACGGGAAGCCCAGAAAAGCATCTCCAAGTTAATCATATTGTCCATGATGGTATTGTGCGGCCATCCTTGTTTTTCGACCTCACGCGGCCAACTCAGAATGGTACCTATCCGGGGGTTGAAGAGTTTGGCCAACTGGTTAGCCGTGCCTACAATGACATCCCGATAGGATGCACAAGGCGCGATGCGCATCCCGTTGCCGAAACTGCAATACACCAGAAAGCCCAAATCATGGTCGTACGGGTCACGGTCGGCCAAATAAGCCAGTGAGGCCGTGTAGTTCCGGGCCTGACGTCCGATGTAAGCCTCGCCCCCATATTCATAGTCATACCACAACACGCCCGGCCAAAAACCGCCGCACCATTCTTCGGGTGTAGCCGGACGACAATTCCACTCTGTCCGACCCTCCTTCAAATCTTCCGCAAGAATGTTACGCGGCATCCGGGTATAATCCCATCCGCCGTCTTTCTTCAAACCTGCCAATGCACGTGCCACCTGACGATGGCAGTATTGCAAGTCTTTCTCTACATCGACCCGCTGTTGGGCCGCCACCGGACGGCAGCACAATCCCAACAGCAATACAAATCCTATTTTATAGTTTATCCGTTTCATTGTTATCATTCTAAAAATCCCTATCGTGTACTCTTCACGCCGTATGCGCAGAAAGTGAGATAGAAAGCACAAATCAGCAGCACGCACACACCGGCTGTGATACCGGCCGCGTCCGTAGCCGCACCAATCAACGGGGTCACCGCACCGCCACCGGCCACCGCCGTAATCATCAGACCGGAAATCAGATTGGCTTTCTCCGGCATGCGCTGTACGGCCATGGAGTAGATGATGGAGAAAATACAAGAGCAGAAGAATCCGATGCCGCCCACACAAATCAGATCCACCGTGGCATCTTCATAGAAAGCCAACACCAAAATGGCGGCAATAGCGGCCAGGATATTGATACGGAAATACTTCATCTCGGATATCTTGGTCATGAAGAACACGCCGAGGAACGCTCCCACCGTACGGCAAATGAAGTACACTTGAGGAGCCATACCGGCATCCGATGTATCCCAACCGAAACGGGTTATCATGACTTTCGAACTGATGAAGTTCGTGGCCACGTCGATACCCACTACGAAGAAGATACCCAGGAAGAGCAACAGGATGGTACGGTCGGACAGCAAGCCCCACACCTTCCCCATCGTCACGCCGCTGTCTTCCCTTTTCTCATGGGGTATGGGTGTGAAGTACAGCCAAAGGGCGGACACTAACGTAATGGCACCGAGCACGGGGAAAGCCAGATACCAGTTGTCCTTGTCGCCGCCGCCCAGCACGTTCACGGCAAAAAGCATGATGAACGGGCCGCAGAACGAAGAAACAGCCTTGACAACCTGCCCGGCGGTCAGACTGCTGGTCAACAGTTTCTGGTCGGTCACCACATTGTTCAACAAAGGATTGAGCGACACTTGCAGGATGGTGTTGCCGATTCCCAACAGGGCATATCCCACAAGACAGGCCCAATCGGTCTTCAACAACGGGATAAGCATACCCACAAGCGTGACCGCCATACTGAGCATGACGGTATTCTTACGTCCCCATGCATTCATTTTGATACCCACCGGTATGCTAAAAAAAAGGAACCAGATGAAAACCATCGAAGGCACGAAACCGGCCATGGTATGGCTCCAACCGAACGCTTCGCGCGCATAATCCGACGAAATACCGACAATGTCACAAAAGCCCATCACAAAGAACCCGAACAGAACGGGAAGGACCGCAAGCATAGATGTTTGTTTTTTCATGTTGTTTTTATATTTTAAAATGAGTGTTTTTCCCGTTTACGGAGTAACTCGGAACCAGTCTACATCCATCCATCCCCGGTTGGCCGCAGGTTCGGCATACGGCTCCACGCATACGAAGCCCACCTTTGCGCCTATCCACTTGCCCTGACGGGCTTTAAACGGCTTGCCACAGGGAGTAAACGTCTGACCGTCGAGACTGTATGCAAAACGGCACATCCCTTCTCCGGCTACTTGTACCCGCAAATAGACCGAACGGCTGACCGTGGGTGAATAAATGATAGTTTGACGTTCGGACGGCTCGAAACCCGCCAATTTTTCCACAGATTCCTTCCCGCCTTGCTCTGCATCCTTACAAACCCGCTGAATGAGGATGAAACGGTCGCCCTCCCGACGCACGGTCAGTGCCGCATAATCCCATCCCATGACTATCAGGCCGCCTTCCTGACCGTCTTCCTTGCTCACCACCGTGACTTTTGTCGTGGCCGTAAAAGTCTCGGCGGGGAACTTCTGGAGCAACATATTGGATGCTTCCCACAAATTTATATACTTTTCGGATAACGGCCAAGAATATAAACGGATAAAACCGTACGGAGTGGTAAATCCGTATAAATCCTGATAATTGGAATGCCATTGCCACTGCAACCCAAGCTCCGTAGTGTCGAATTCGTCGCTTTCGGCCGGATTCACCCGGACGGAAGACGGCACGGACGGCTTGCGGTAGGTCAGTACGGGATTGCCGCAACCGTCACCGTCCTTATCCTCGCCCACCACCGGCCAGTCGTCTTTCCACGTCATGGGTTCGAGCCAAGCCACACGGCCGTAGCATCCTTTATCCTGGAAGTGCACGAACCAGTCTTCGCCGGATGCGGTCTGCACCCAACCGCCCTGATGGGGTCCGTTGACCGGAGTATCCCCTTGCTCCATGACGCGCCGCGCCTCGTACGGCCCGTACACGTTGCGGCTGCGGGCGGCCATCTGCCATCCCATTTGCACGCCACCGGCCGGAAACATCAGGTAATAGTAACCGTTGCGTTTATAAAACTTAGGTCCCTCGGCTGTGTGGTTCACATCATCATTTCCGTCATACACGATGCGGGAAGGGCCGACTACTTTCGTGCCCTCCGCATTCATTTCGGCCACACACAACACGGAATTGATTTGTGCACGGCTCCCAGCCCATGCGTAAGCCAGATAACACTTCCCGTCATCGTCCCACAACGGACAGGGGTCGATAATGCCTTTGGCAGCCTTGACCAACACCGGCTCAGACCATTCGCCGGCAGGGTCTTCCGCCTTGACCATATACACGCCGAAGTCCGGGTCGCCCCAATAGATATAGTACTCCCCTTCGTGGTAACGGATACTCGGTGCCCATACTCCCCTGCCATGCTGCACGGTAGCGTAAAAGTCCGTCGGGACCAACTCCTTCAGGGCATAGTTCACGACTTTCCAATTCACCAAATCCTTGGAATGGAGGATGGGTAGGCCGGGCACACAGGAGAAACTGGAGGCCGTCAGATAGAAATCATTCCCCACGGCACAGACATCGGGGTCGGAATAATCCGCATGAATCACCGGATTCTTGTACATGCCATTGCCCAAATCGGGCGACCATACTTCAGACAGGTATTCCTGAGTTTGTGCCGCTAGCGGGATTCCTCCGCAAAGGAGGCAACCACACATCGCCACCCGCAACATACCTCTTGATAAACTTTCTTTCACCATTGTATACTTTCTGTTTGATTCGATTTATAATCTTTCCTTTATTATATATACGAACGAAGAGCAGATTCTTCTTATTTAAGAATACAAAAAAACCTTGCAAAAAGCAAAATCAGCTCTTGGCAAGGTTCTTTTATGCTAACGGACAAGCCTTTAAATCTCAATCAGGCTGAACGAATAAGCCGGAAGTTCATAGTCGAATTCAGGTTTCACCTTGATGTCGCTCTCCTTCGGACGGGCATTGCGGTCGTCCCAGTTGCCGGTCAACACATGCAGGCGGGCATCCAAACTCTGCGCCTCGCCGAAACGGTCTTTCAGGCTCGACAAGTCCAGTTTCCCTTTCACGGGATGATTCAGGAGGTTCACCATTTTAATGTACACCTTTCCAGTTTTGGTATCGCGTACCGTGCTGACAGCCAGACGATCGCGTACTCCCCTACGGCCTTCGTTCACCGAAAGCGTGCTTTCGATATACTCGTCGCCGCAATAGTTGCCGCAAAGCTTCTGCACGTAGTAACCTACTGTGGGCTTCACCTCTTTGTTATTGAAATAAATCATGTCCGGATTCCAATTCACATGTCCATCCTTGGCCAACAAAGGAGCATACGAACTCATGGCCACCACATCACCGTTGCGCTCCATGCCGCAAATGTGCAAGGCTTCGCACAAGGCCGTCTCTATGTTGTTGGGACGGCCGGGAGCATGAGCCGCGTATTCGCCCAAATACACTTTGGAACCGTTACGGTCGTATTGGTCATAATAGTCCTGATGATAAATGAACCAACCGGGCGTCTGATAATAATGCTCGTCAATCATGTCTATCTTATGGTCTTTAGCCAAACGCCAACCGGTCTCGTAATCACTACCTTCCGACCACGGTCCTGACGTACCGCAAACGACGATGTCAGGATACTTCTCTTTCACGGCTTTGACAATCATCAGATAGCGTTCTTCAAACGTTTTGGAAATCAAATCTTCGTTGCCGATGCCGATATACTTCAGGTTAAACGGTGCCGGGTGTCCCTGCTCGGCACGGACTTTGCCCCATTTCGTAGTCTTGGCATCCCCGTTGGCCCACTCAATCAAGTCCAACACATCCTGTACGTATTCCGGCATCTTGTCCATCGGGATACCTCCCTGCTGTCCATGCCCGCAGTCGCTCGAGTTCTGGCAACTCACACCGGCTGCCAACACCGGAAGCGGTTCGCACCCGATATCCTCACAGAATTGGAAAAACTCATAATAACCCAATCCTTTCGTCTGATGGTAACCCCACAAGTTGCGTTGAGGTTTGCGGGCTTCCAACGGTCCAATCGTCTCCTTCCAATTATAAATGTTGTGCAGACCGTCTCCATGAGCCACACAGCCGCCAGGGAAGCGCATGAACTTCGGTTTCAAATCGGCCAACGCCTGAGCTAAATCGGCCCGCAAACCGTTCTTTCTCCCTTTGAACGTCTGTTGCGGGAAAAGCGAAATCATGTCCAAAGCCACCTTGCCCGTCCCCAAAGGTTCCACTTTAATGGACGCGTGGTCGGCATCGGCATCGGCTTTCAACACCGCAGTCATTTTCTTCCAATCCGACTTGGGTGCTTTAAGGATGGTCTGTGCCATCACCCGACCGTCCTGCACGAGGCTCACCCGTATCTTTCCGCCTTTTCCCTCCAACTGTTTGGCAAACACCGACAAATCGTATTTCTCACCTTCACGGACGGGAATACCGTCGAAACCGCCATTCAACAAAGCCACTTGGCCAGGCTGTTTCACGTCCACGACGGCATAATTCGGGTTGTTTTCATGGATAGGCTCGGATTTCCGTATCTCCCACGTCCCGCCGTTGCCTTCCAACGTCCAGGCAAAATCGGCTTTCCAAGCCTTGTTTCCCCCCTTGACATCGGCTTGGGAATATTCAAAATCACGGTTCTGCACCAACTCGGCATACAAACCACCATCGGCAGCATAACTGATGTCCTCAAAAAAGATACCGATCAATTTGTCACTGATCTTCTTCGTCCGGCCCGCATCTATCTTGATCGTGGCTTCAAGAGGTTTCAAGCCTTGGAAACGCACTTCATTGTCTCGCGCCAATTCTCCGTTGAGTGCTGCCCAATATGCTGCGCTTTCTACAGCCTGTACCATGCGCTCCACTCCGGCATACGGCACCCTGAATACCTGTCCGTTCACCGGCTGTCCGTCCACAAGTGCCTGCTCCGTCACCGAAGGATAAACGGAAGCATCGACTTTACGCGGCTTGCTGAAATGATAAAAATCTTTGGAAACGGTTTCGTACACCCCACCATCCTTGGTCTTGAACAACACCTTATAAGTAGCCGTTGCCGCATCGTAAGACAAAACCGGTGCAATGCAGCTGTTCACCCCTTCCATATAAGGATAGTCCTGCGGCCTCCATTTCACCAAATCTTCACTATAAGCCACGGCAAACTGGTTGGCATAATCGTTCACCTGAAACACGCAACGCCATGTCCCGTCCGGCATCTGCATCAGGTTCGGATTGTACATTTTCTTCTCTGCCCCCCACGTTCCGAAATCGCTCTTGACGAAAGCATGGCCAGGGCCAATCCCCTTCCACACCTGCCGGTTCGCACTCCAAGCAAAATTCAACCCATTGCCCACATGCACATTATAGGCCATAAGGTACACCGAATCAGGGACTGCGGCTCCGACCGAAACGGATGCACACAATCCCCATCCTAACAAAGCCGCAGAAAGAGCCTTGTTCACAAAATGTTTTTTCATGTCAAATTAATATTGATAATTAGATAAAAATATATTGCCTAACCATTTAATCTTCTTCGGCTTTCAACCCTAACTGTTTAATCCGGATGTCTGTCGAAACGCCCCGGCTCTTCAGTTCCAACACGGCCGTACGTTCGGCTGTCGTCGTGTTCTGGTCTAATTGGTAATGCACGGTATATTTCCCGGAACGTCCGGAAGTGGGTGCCCCGTCAGCCAAACGCACCCACGCAGGCTCCCCTCCCTTGAAAGCCAACGTCCAGTCGTCACCATAAGTCTGGAACACCAAACTGTCACGCACCTGACGAGCCGTATCCTGCAACGTGAACTGGTAGTTTCTGCGCACCGGACGCTCGATATTCAAATAGTGATATTGCGTGTAGGCTGTCACCAACGTCTTGCCATCGGCATGGAAATAGATGTAATCCGTACGAATCGTATCTGTGTTGTTTACATCCAACTTCACATCAATCTTTTTCACCATATAATATCCTTGTGGTACAGTTCCAGCCATGGAATCTTCATTGACATGCATCCAGTTGGCCGGCACGGAAATAGACCAATCGAAAGTGGTGGCAAACCTCAAAGAATCAACGGTCTGGTCGGCATAAAGCACAGAGCCGTATCCGCTCGGATAAATGATTTGTGCAAAATTGTAAGAATTCTCCTTATTATCACAAGCCGCAAACAAAACAGCGGCCAAGGCTACTGAAAACCCAATTACTTTCTTCATGATATTTATTTCATTAAAATGACGAGCAAAGATAAATAAATAATTGAAAGTATCCTTATTTATCATTATCTTTGCAAGATGGAAAACCCTTTTTATAACGATATTTATGAAATCTTGCAGACGAAGGGCTGCGAAGGACTTCCCGTAGGCATCATCGCCAAACAGGTCTACAACCGTCACGCCGGACTGTTTAATACGGAACTGACATACGAAAGGGTTTATCAAAATGTACGCTTCTTTCTATGGGCACAGTCCTGCAAACCGTCGTCGCCTTTCATGGGAACGGCCAATCGCGGTTGGTATGCCTTGAAACCCAACGTCTGCCGACAGATGCGAATCGACTTCACCGAAAGCCCATCGGAAGAAGCCGTTGAATTTCCTGAAAAAGAAGAAAGAAGCATGGATTACCCGACTCTGTTCTAACAAACACACATCAGTACCACTCAATATTTGAACTGTAACTGCTTTGTTTTTTCCATTTCAGCACATCGGCCAACTCCGAAGCATTGGCTGAGAATGTGAAATTATAGGAAGTATAAGGACTCAACACCACGCTAGCCGACATGGAGAAACAATGCAAATCACGTGATATTGAAGCCGTTGTCATGGACAAACGGTGATAGTTGAAGTCATATCCCGAGGAATAAGTCAGATTCCATCCGTCCGAAATACGGATGTTACCCGAAAAGTTCAGCGTATGGGTCAGCTTATAAGGGTAGCGCATCTTCTTTACCTTAATGCGTCCGCTTGTATTCTCCGACATCGTCACACCGTATGATACGGTAAAGGACCAAGGCAACTGGAATTTCAAATATCCGTCTTCGTCCACCTCGGCCTTCTGAGGCTCCTTTTTGGCTCCGGCCCGCTCCGATTTCTTACGGTCGGGATCTATGTTCGTGTCGCCCGCTTCCTCCTCGTCCGTCTCGCCATCTGTCCCTTCCACGGACTCCGCCCGGCCTTTTCCCCATCCGAAAAGTTTTCTGAACGTCTCGTTGTTGAACGTATAAGACAAGTTCTGCGACATGCCTTGGAAACGTCCAAAACGCCCGTACGACCATTCCGTACGGTCACCCACACGCACATTACCGTTTTCGTCGAACTCGTATGCATAAGTGGCAAACTGGGCATTCATGCTGAACGTATAGTTCCAAGGTGTCTTGATACGCACCCTCATCGACAAATCACTCCACGGTTGACGTTCGGCCGCCATGTTGTAGCTCAGGTTCGCTCCCAGTTCGTCAATAAGGCTGACTTTCCGTACCGAATCGTTCTTCGTACGAACCTTCATCTCTATGTTATTGGATATGTCCATCGACACGCTTCCGGTCTTCCCCCGCCCCGGCACACCATAGAGGCTACCGCTGTAAGGAGAATAACTCACCGTAGATACATTGCCGTCTTTATCCGTCTTCACGTACGACGCATAATAACCGTAACGGGACGTACCGAAATCCGGTGCATAATTAAAGCTTACGGTCGGCGTGAAGACATGGCGGATGGTCTGTATCTTCTTACCGAACAAAGGCGTGTAAAAACCGTAGAGTTTGGTCGTGGCCGATACGCTCATATCATAATTATACACGTTCTGGAATCCCCAAATCGTGTCGTTCACTTCCCGTTGGTTTTCTTCATCCCATCCTTTCATGACCTTATGCGTGTACATACGGTCGGTAAACCTGAATTCCGGCGTGATATTGATATAGTTGAACAAACTGAACGTCGCACTGATGGGCACGTTATGACGCATACCGTTACGCCAGTCTTTAATCAGATTGGACTTGAACAACAAGTCTTCTTTCGTATCTATGCTGTTGCTCAAGCTTCCGGTATAGCTTAAAGCAATCTTTTCGTACCACTTTTCTTTCCCCGCAGCCTTCTTGCGCTTGAAAGGATAGAAACGCGCCAAAGTAATATCAAGGCTCGGCAAAGTCATCGAAAGGGAAGAGTCCTGGATGCTTTGCGACAAGTTGAAAGAACTGGAAAGCGTCAACCCTATCCGCTCGAAAGTCTTGGAATAAGCCACACTCGACGTACGCGTACTCTGCGTGTAGTTCTCCGGATTGTACATGCTCGTCAGATTGTTACGCTCGTAGTTAGAGGTTGCAAAATTCACACTGGCAGAAAAACTTTGTGAAGGATTAGCCTTGGCATCCTGACGATGCGTCCATTGAATCTTGAAGCTAGTGGACTTCGAATAATCCGGCATGTTTTTCTCTCCTTCCACCGTATTTTGGTAGCTCAGGAAGAAATTACCATTGAAGCGGTAACGCTTACGGTAATTGGATTGCGTACTCAATCCCCACGACCCCTTGGTATAAATCTCTCCAATAAGTTTCAGGTCTATCATATCGCTGATGGCAAAATAATACCCACCATCACGCAAATAGAAACCACGGATACTTTCGTCACCGAACGTGGGCATGATGAACCCGGAAGAATACTTCTTACTGAAGGGAAAGAAACCGTAAGGAATGGCTAACGGCAAAGGTACATCCTCCACCACCAAATAGGCAGGACCGAATATGACATTCTTCCCCGGACGCATCTTGGCACGTGTCAATGCCAAATAAAAATGAGGATGTTTCGCGCTGCATGTCGTGTATTTGCCATGACGGATGTATGTCACGCCCTCAGCATCGCGTTTTGACTCTTCACTAATCATGAACCCATCCCCCTGCTTCGTGTAGACGTTATCAATAAATGCCTTGCGGGTCTTGAAATTGTAACTGATACGTTCCGGCTCATACTGGTCGCTTCCTTGCTTGAATACCGGTTGGTTCTGCACTTTTCCCGTGGAGTCGGGACGTCCTACGGCATGAACGATGCTGCTGTCCATGTTCATCGTAATCCAATCGGCCTGCAACTCCAGATTGGTATAATTTACTTTACTGTTACCATACAGGTTGGCATTTCCCAGTCCGGCCTCGAAGGTCACCGAATCGGATGCCGTATATTCCACAGGTTGGTCGAGCACCGACTTGCTCACTTTGGCGGTATCTTCCGCCACCGAATCAGCCTGTAAGCTGTCTGTGACCGCTGCCCCGATGCTATCCGGAATGGCAACCTTTCCCCTGACACTGTCAGGAAGATGCCCGGCACTGTCCGCCGCCAACTCACGCAAACCGAAGAGTACCGTATCTTTTAGTAAAGAATCCGCAGTTCCACTATTTTTTACCAAGCTATCGGACATCCCTCTTCCTATCTCAACGTAAGAAGACGAAAGCCCTTCGTTCAATCCGCCTTGCGCCAACATACAGAATGAACTACCCACCAAAAGGAATATAGCTATTTTTGTTTTCAACCGAATTCAGTCTTGTTCTAAACCAGTAAGCGGATGCAAAATTACATAAAATCCGCTTAATGCCCGAGATTTTCCGTAAAAAGTTCCATCCAATGCCTAAAACGCCGTGCTCCGTCCTCGCCATACTTGCTCACACTCTTCAACGCTTGTTCCGGTGTTTTTTCCCCGTTGGGATGGGATTTGGAATAAAATTTATCCGCATAACAGATGAGCTGTTCCTCCAAAGTCTCCGGATAATAATCCTGCACAGGTATAGGCAAACCCTGCGCTGCAATTTCTTCGCGCGAAAGCCCCGCACCGGTATGACGCTCGCACACCCTGGCGTGACGCGGAAACCCTTCCGCACGCAGCATCTCCGCCCCGAGATAACCGTGGCAAATATAAGGTGCGTCTCCCGTACATAAAATACCGGGAGCATGGGTGTGCAAAATGCCGATGTCATGTAACAAAGCAGCCTCCTCCAAGAATGCCTTATCCAAACCCAACTCCGGATGGAGTACTGCTATTTTCAGGCAACGGTCGGCCACCTGGCGGCTATGAATCCATAGAAGTTCCCTCAAGCGGGGGGTATCAGCATAATATTTATCTATCAAGGCTATTGCATCCATTTTATTTCAGCTCGGATTGATCGCCACAAAAGTACGATAAAAAACAGTGTTTTCCTAAGAACTATCCTTAAAATACATAAAGGCGGACCCGGAACACTCTTGCCCAGGTCCACCCACCTTAACGCCAATCGTTTACGGAACGATTACTTTTTTCTTATATGTATTACCGTCTTTCGACGTCAGGCAAACCACATAGATTCCTCGCGGAAGGATGAAATCTTCAGAGACCTTCACCCCCTTGCGCCGCTCTACCACATATCCTTGCGTATGGTAAACCGAACAATCCCATCCTTCGGCCTGCGCCACACGGATATGCCCTTCCGACACCGAGACTTTGACGCCGGACTCTACCCATGAGATACGGGTCGGCACCAATTTATGGCACCACAAAGACAAGGTGTCCACACGTGAGCCGTAAGCCAACGCATACAGTTTCCCGTTGGTTTCCGCCTCCATCTTCTGCTCCATCGCGCCTACGGACTGGCCTAAACGGTAAAGCCGTGTCCCGTTTTCGCCATAGATGTCCATCCGGCAAGGGGCATTCGCTCCCCAGACCAACGAGTCACCGGCCTGCACCGTGACTTCGTAAGCATAAATCCGGCCAACACCGGGCTGCACGACCATGGCCGAATCACCGTAAACCAAGGAGCGGAAATCCAATGCCACCGGAACGTCATAGGCAAACGTGTCGGTACGCGCCTCCGTCCAACGCCCGGAGGTATCGCCGAAACGCATGGCGAATACCACGTCGTCCGGGCAATAGGCAGTACATGTTTCCCAATCCACCGTGTAATCCTCCGGGATCTCATGCGGCACAACGCCCTCTACGTCCAGCCAGATATCATCCGCCGCAAAAGGATTGGCAGGGGTGACTTCCACCCGTGTGGTTTTTCCGTTGTTGAACCAATATTCATAGGCTTCTATACGGTTGTCGGCCAAAGAAGGTTCTGCCTTCACAAAATAACGGGAGAACGGCGCACTCCAACGCCCCGCCTCATCCCGGCTACGAAATGACACGCGATGAAGCCCGTAGGACAAATCCGACGTGGGAAACTCCAGTTCCACCATGCCTCCTTCGGCCGTGCCTTCCACCCGTGCGGCATAATCGCCGTCTATCCAGCACTCATAGCTCCGCAGGGTATTGGAAGAATAATCCGGCCCGAGACGTACAAAATTACGGGTCATTATCCCTGTCCAACGTCCTGCTTCGTCGGCAAAACGGAGCATAAGACGGTGCACGCCCGGCACCAAGCCTGATACGGGAAGCTCCAAATCGAGACGGCCGTCGACCAAAGCGGCCTCCGCCCATTCGCCACCGTCTATGGCATGTTCGCATGTGGCCATGCCGATGCCGTCATACGCTTTTCCCAAACGAAGGAAATAACGGCAAAACGGACTGCTCCAACGCCCCTGAGCGTCGCATGCACGGAAATGGAAACGGTGTATGCCCGGACGCAAATCCTCCACATCTATCTCTATCCCCACGCTTCCTTGTGTCTGCTCCACGTACGTACGCTGTGTGTCGTTCCCGTCTGTCCAGTATTCATAACCGGCCATCTGTGCGGCAGCGGAAGCAGGGAAAAGCGAAAGGGCGGGAAGTAACCAATGATAGATTTTCATACGCACCTCCATTTCCCGTTAGTCTTCGGTTTGTGCCTCTATCGTCACGCTCACTTTCAGCTTGCCGTCGGCGGCCACAGTCGTGTCGATATGGCTTTCTTTGATTTGGGGTATGGAAGGCGTAGGGTTGTAGGGATAAGGACCACCGTAAAGTCCGACCTGCATGCCGTCCGTCCCTACGTACTCTTCGGGATATTTCAGCTTGAATGTCTTCACGCCGTCCCATGCCATGTCGTTCATGCTTTCCTCGAAGATTCCGGCGAGCTTGCAATTCACCCAATTACCCGCACCTATTAGATTGTACGGAGTATTATCTATAAAAACACAATTATTAGCCACTACGCCACTCGAAATATTAGATGCCTTCACGATACTATTGCCTAATGAAAGCCCAACCAATTCATTTTGATACAAAGAATTTATCAATGAATGGTCAACATTTACGGTACAATACTCTTTAGGAAAATCTATAACCGCGACATAACTGCCACAAACATAAAAATTTTGATGGTTGCACCCATTACCTGCGCCGAATTGCACACCATCACAGACACTTTGCCGTAAAACAAAGTTCTCCGTACTGGATTCAAAAAGAAGAGGACGTTCAGAGCCGCTTAACTGACATTTCACAATCTGAAAATCCCGAATCACACCTGAGCTTTGAAATAATACATAAGAAAGCTTAAGACCTTCTAATCGGATTCCATCAACTTTTACACCTTCCTTCACCATTTCACCGTCATCATCCACTACATCCCGAGGTTTAAAATAAAGACCATCTTCAATAATTGTAGGATATATCCCGTTCTCCATGTCTGACACAAAACCATTCCCTACAACAGACAATGATTTTTGAAATTCATGATTAGAAAAAGAAAACACCCCCGCACTCAACGTCACCACGTCCCCGCTGTCCGCAGCAGCCGTGTAAGCTTCCTCCAAGGCCGTTTTACCGTAATACACACTCACCTCATCCCCGTGTTGAAGGGTTGCCATGAGGACATCCGTCCCTTGCTGCGCACGTCCCCAAAGAGCCGCGCCGCAAGCCATCATCAAGAGAAAAAATTTCTTCATATTCTCCATCTTTTTTATTGCGTCCGTCAGCCATCCACCGGACTGTTTACATTTATTACCAAGATTTAAAGAGGAGCGTGAGGCTGCTTGCCGGACTGCTTGCCACAATAGCGGAATCCCCATTCCGGTGAAAACGCAAACAGCCAAACAACAGCCTCACGCTTATGGATATACGTACCCACATCCCCCGACGAAACAGGGAATGCAAGCACGGGTATATACATGAAGCATGAGCATCTGTTGTATCACTTTGCGTTCTCATTTAGAATTTGGGGATTTTCTATTGCGACAAAGTAATTTCCAAAAAGACGCTCTCTTCTATTCTACCATCCCGACACTACGGGACTTGATACAAAGATATGAAATTTATTTGAACACCACAAAAGAAAAACCGGAACTTTTTCTGCAAGCTTCCAAAAAGGGAAATGGGGAACTTACTTTTTGTCATTTTGTCCACCGTGTCCACTCGCGGTTTCCATATTCCGGTGTCCACCGCGCAGCAAACACAAACACGCGAATCTCGCGACTCATGCCATAACCCAAAAGACAGCTTTTCGCGGAAAAAGCGACAAAACGGCAGACATCCCCCTCCTCCTCCGGCAAGAAACCCGTCGGGCTGTAAGCCATAAAGCATCCCGTGCGGCACTTTGTCAACCCATGCTTGCACATCCGAAACGCCCAAATAGAGACAAAAAGTCCGTTTCTGGCCAGCTTTTCCCTTCCTACAACCCTCGAAAATATCGTTTTTACGAATTTTCACATTCAATCGGCTGAGATTCGTTTTTCGCTTTCAGCCGAACGATTTTTATTTCGGCACATAAAAATCATATTTTCTGCGGACATTTTACCGCAATCAAGTGGAAAGAATGGCATTTTTCTGCCGAAATCCATCCTATTTGCTCCTTTTCATGCAGAGCTAAAAGTCTAAAAAACACTAATTAAGTAGCAAAAAGATTCATTTTTACCTAATTTTGCCATCAAAATGATTTCAACATAACCCATAAATCCCCTCTGGAAATGCTCACATTCATCTCTTGCGCCAAAACGATGACGGAAAAAACGCCGACGGTTCTTCCCCCGGCCTCCTCTCCCCTGTTCATCGAAGAGGCACGCCACATCGCTTTGTCCATGACGGAATTCACAGCCGGGGAGCTGGCCGGCATGCTACATGTCAATCCTCAAATCGCGGCACGCACCGGCCTGCAATTCCGTGCGTTCCATGATGAAGGGACAATCGGACTTCCGGCCTTATCTGCCTACACGGGAATGGTGTTCAAGCACATCGCGCCACAAGATTTCACGACGGAAGACTGGACATACGCCCAAAGCCACCTGTTCATTACCTCGTTTCTCTACGGGTTGTTGCGACCGGCCGACCGCATCCGGAACTACCGGTTGGAAGGGCACGTAAAGCTGCCGGAAGAAGGCCACACACTGTTCGCCTATTGGCGCGCACGACTGACGGACACTTTCATTTCGACCATACGGCAACAAGGAGGCATATTGGTGAACCTGGCCAGTGCGGAAATGAAAACCTTGTTCGACTGGACACGCGTCACCCGGGAAGTGCGGGTGGTTACCCCGGATTTTTATACTTACAAAGGCGGACGGTTGTCCACCGTAGTGGTCTATGCCAAGATGTGCCGGGGCGAAATGACCCGTTTCATCCTGAAGAACCGTATTGAAAATCCCGAAGATTTGAAAACCTTCGAATGGGAAGGCTACCGTTTCAATCCCCATGAAAGCCACGACGACCATTGGGTTTTCACGCCCGGAACATAACCATGTGCCCGCATCTCCCGGCAAAGCCCGTTCCACCCTTCACGAGGCCATAAAGAACACGCCCGCCGGAATCCTGTCCGACGGGCGCACTTATCAACACATTTTATCGAGATCAAGCCTCACGGCAAGCCTTCACGGCCTCAACCAGACGCTCGAAATCTTCAGGATATACGTCGCCGATGTTCCCGATACGGAAAGTGTCGGCCTGGGAAATCTTGCCCGGATATATCACGAAGCCCTTCGCTTTCAACTCGGCATAGAAAGCCTTGAAGTCGAAGTCCTTCTCAGGATAAAGGAACGAAGTGATGACCGGCGACTGCACGGCTGCCGGCAACAATGCCTTGAAGCCGAGCGACTCCATGCCCTTTACCAATACTTCGTGGTTCTTGCAGTAACGGGCGTAACGGGCTGCCACTCCCCCTTCGGCCTTCAGCTCTTCCATGGCTTCCTTGAAGGCGCGTACCACGTGGGTAGGCGAGGTGAAACGCCACTTGCCATGACCTTTTTCCATCGTCTCCCACTGGTCGTAGATGTCGAGCGACAAAGAACGCGACACGCCCTTGCAAGCCATCAGTTCACTGCGGCGGGCGATGATAAAGCCGAAACCGGGCACGCCCTGGATACATTTGTTCGCACTGCTGATGAGGAAATCGATGCCGAGTTCCTGCACATCCAAAGGCACACCGCCGAAACTGCTCATCGCATCCACAATCAGTTTCTTGCCATGCGCCTTGACCACACGGGCCAATTCCGGCAGTGGGTTCAGGATGCCCGTGGTCGTCTCGCAGTGCACGAAAGCCACGTGGGTCACATCGCCGTGGCGCGACAGGTTCTTCTCCACCACTTCGGGGTCTACCTGCATGGTCTCCTCGAAAGCCACCATGTCGTAGGCAATGCCGTGGCGGTCGGCAATGACTCCCATGCGGTTGCCGTAAGCACCGTTGCTGAAGATAAGCAGCTTGTCACCCGGCTTGAGGGCACTGCCCAACACGGCTTCCACACAATAGGTACCGCTACCCTGCATCAGCACGGAAGTGTACTCTTCCGGATGTTTCGTGGCCATCTCCACTAGCGATTTGCGGATTTCTTCCACGATTCCCACGTTATAATCTTCATCCCAAGTGCACCAGTCACTCAGCATGGCTTCTTTTACGGTTTCTGAAGTGGTCAACGGACCAGGCGTCAACAAAAGATAAGGTCTCATATTCTTGTTTTTTTTAATGTATTAATTCATTTTTTGGTTTATAGTCTCGATTACTGCCGGAAGTTCCGTAATGTCGTCCACCACATAGTGGGCACCGGCTTCCAACATGCGGCGGCGCACTTCGGCCTTGCGTGCGTCCAATTCATCAGCCGGCATGGCATCCACTTCCTCCTGCGTGAGGGCCAGTTCGTTGCTTCCCATGACCACACCCACGGTCCACACTTTGGCGTTCACTCCTTCTTTGATGTCGGCTATCGTATCTCCGTACTTCAACACGCAATCCACCGACGGTACGGCCAAATCTATCATATTCCGGTAGACCATATAAGGATAAGGACGTCCGGCAGGCAGATGGTCCGAAGTCACGCAGTTGTCCACTTTGTAACCGGCCTTTTCCGCCGCCGGAATCACGATGTCCATCATCTTGTTGGTATATCCGGTGGTGGAACCTATCTTGATACCGGCCCTGCGCAATGCCTCTACGGTATCCACCACGCCGGGTATCGGTTCGGAATAATTCTCCAAGGTATCAAACAACACGCGCTGAAAAGCCTCGTAACGGGCCTGCACGTCCTCATCGGTGTAGTCGCGACCGTACTTCTCGCGGAATGCAGCCTTGACCCGGTCGATGTTGAACAGGGCACGGATTTCCTCAATCTTGGTCAGCCCCATGTAAGCACGGGTCTCCGCAGCCGTCACCGGCACGCCGATCTCGTTGAAACTCTCGATGAAAGCTGCCACGGGGGCAAAGCAACCGTAATCCACAGCCGTACCGGCCCAATCTAAAATGATGCACTCAATTTTTTTCATGTTTCTATGTTTGAACTAAATGGTTTATCTGTTTTTAATCACTTCCGGGGAAAGGGCATACTCCTCGCCCTCGCAAGGGAACGGCGCAGAGGGAGCATAGACGAAATTCTTCGGGCCACGGTGGCGTTCCCGGCGGTAACGCCATACGATGTAAGCCGCAGAGCAGGCAAAGGACACACTGCAAATGATGCCCACATAACTGCACGCAAAGTTATAAAATTGCAACCAGTCGACATCGGGATTGAAACATTCCTTGAACACCAGAACCAACACCGTACCCATATAACCGATGAAATCCAACGTAATAATGAAGAAACCCACGTTGCCTTTTATCCTGAAACAAGCGATGAAACGCTCGAAGAAAAGAGTCTGGAAACTCAAATAGACGGTATAGAGGCACAGGCTCTGCAGGAAAAGCCAAAGCGTGACGGGCAAATTCCAAGCCTCGTAATGGAAGGCCACACTGCTCAACACGGCACAGCCGCAAGTAACCAAGGCCAACAAAAGGCAGAGAACCTTGACGTTGCTCTTCACCATCGACATGGCCGCGAACAGTACGAGAATCACCAAAGTGACCGTAGCGTCGATTTGGGCAAAAGCCCAAGAAGACAACCCTGCCGCCTTCACATCGATGATTTTCACGAGGAAGTCTTCTTTAAGGTCTTGCAACACGGTAATGAACAGGTTGGCAAAGAAGAGCATCAACAACACGGGCATGAAGCTCTTAAATACGGCCGAACGTCCCTTGCGGTCGAGAGCCACACGCTCCGTACGCAATTCCATGTCGGCCTTCGTAGGATGCGGAAGCCGGGTCATCGCCCATCCCAACAAGGAAAGCAACGGGAAAGCGAACGCACCGATGAACGCGGGCATCCAGAATTCGCTGACATGAAGCCCGTCCATCACGAAAAGCCCCAACGACTTGGCCGTACCGGAACTGATGGCGATACTCAAACCCATCAGGCTGGCCAATAAGTCCGTCACCCTCCGGCCTTCCAAGAAGCTGAATATCACTCCCCACATGCAACCCAACGACAACCCGTTGAAGAACAGGGCAAAGACATTATAAGGACGGGGCAACGCTCCGAACAACACCAAAGACAATTCGGCCACAGCCACAGAGACGATAATGAACTTCAGCCTGTTCTCTTTTTTCATCTCCGAAATCACCTTGATTCCGATGAGTTTGGAGAGGAAATAACCCGCAATCTGCACGATGCTCGTGGCCGTCTTATAGTCCATTCCGAAAAAGTCAATCCCGTCGAACGTGGCTGCCGTGAAAGGCTTGCGAAGTGCATATACCAATGAATAAGACAACAAAGCCGCACCGCCGGCCCACAAGATGAACAACACATCCGAGAGAGTCTTTTTCTGATTTGCCTTCAATTCCATAATCTCCATTTTTCTATCGTTTCTTGGTTTTCGACGGCAAAGTTATCATGTATTCCTAAACGGAAAAATGAAATTCTATTATTAATAACTTTCATGAAATCAACGAATTGTTATGTAACATTAATGAAACATTCATGCAACGGAACTATAACATGAATGTATTTACTTTGCAGTCGGTAATACAATATAAAAGGTATAATGAACGAACTTTTTGAAATTTACAAACGCATAGAATACTTAAGAAACAACGGAGTGAAGATGAAAGAAATCGCCGACCATACGCAAATGGCGGCCAGTGTGCTCTCTTCGCTCTACTCCAGCGTACTGCCGACCTTTATCGGCGAAGTAAAGAAAGGCATTGCCGAGGAAGAAGCTTTGGACTATGCCCTCTCGCAAGTGAACAACGTATCCAAGAAACGGCTGCTCGGGAATCTGGAAGACATGAAAGAAAGGCTTTTTGAACTGGAACCGCCACAAGGCGGAGAAAAGAGAAAAAGCCCTTTTTGGGACATGACGGCCAGAGAATCGCAGGTTTCCGCGCAGGAAGCCTATAATTACAGCGGCATTTATATCAGCTACAGTCTCTCGTCGGCTGCCGACGCCCTGAAAGTGGAGCCTTACCTCATCACGGCTTCCGAAAACAACGAATACGTACGGGTGGTGCACATGAGTGCCTACAATACCACCCATTCCGGCGTGGGGCTATTCAACAATCACACGAGTTCCTACATCCTGTTCAACGAACGTGAGAGCCCGGAACTGGCTCTTTTTACCATCTACCTGCAACTCCCCATGTATGACTTTCCCAAAATGCTGAAGGGGCTTTACCTCTGTCTCGACTACAACCGTAACCCGATTGCACGCCGGATTCTCTTCGTCAAGCATTCCGACAGCACGGACATGGACGATTTTTTGGCGCTGAAAGGCGAAATCATTCCCAAAGAACAAATACCGGACGACCTCCTACCTTATTATAATTATACGTGTCAACCGGGAGATTTCATCAAGACCTGTACCGTCCCGTCCCCGTCATTGGATACCCAAGACTTGGAACGGGAAAAAAAGATGCTGGAACTCTGAAAAACAAAAGCCGCGCTTCTGCCTCCGACGGACAAAAGCGCGGCTTCTTCTATCTTATATCTTATTTATACTCCTGCCAACTCTTTATCTGGATCTGTTCCATATCCATCTGGCAGAACGCCTCGATGAACGCCTTGGCCAAACGGGCATTCGTCATCAACGGTATGTTGTGGTCGATGGCGTCGCGACGGATACGGTAACCGTTCGTCAGTTCACGCTTGGTCTGATCCTTAGGGATATTGACAATCAAATCGAACTTATGTTGGGCTATCATCGTCAACACGTTGTTCTCGGCAGCCGTATGCTCGTCGGGCCAGTGCACGGCTATCGCTTTCACGCCGTTGTCATTCAAGAAACGGGCCGTGCCCTCCGTGGCATAGATATCATATCCCTTGGCGGCCAACATGCGGCTAGGTTCCAAAAGGTCTACCTTGGACTGTACCGCGCCGGACGAAAGCATCACCGCCTTCTTCGGCACACTGTAGCCCGTAGCAATCAAGGCATTCAGCAAAGCCTCATTGAAATCGTCCCCCAAACAACCGACTTCTCCGGTGGAAGACATGTCCACGCCCAACACGGGATCGGCATTCTGCAAACGGGCGAACGAGAACTGCGAAGCTTTCACGCCGATACGGTCGATGTCGAACACCGACTTGTCGGGACGGTCGTACGGTGCATCCAACATGATACGTGTGGCGGTCTCGATGAAGTTGCGCTTCAACACCTTCGACACGAAGGGGAAACTGCGGGACGCGCGGAGGTTGCATTCGATGACTTTGATTTGGTTCCCCTTAGCCAAATACTGGATATTGAAAGGACCGGAAATGTTCAGCTCACGGGCAATGCGGCTACTGATTTTCTTGATGGCACGCATGGTCGAAAAATACAAGTGCTGGGCCGGGAACACCAATGTGGCGTCACCCGAATGCACACCGGCATATTCGATATGTTCCGAGATGGCGTATTCCACCACTTCCCCGTTCTGTGCCACGGCATCGAACTCCACTTCTTTCGTCTCCTGCATGAATTGGGACACCACTACCGGGTATTCTTTCGACACTTCACGGGCCATTTCCAAGAAACGGGTCAACTGTTCCTCATTGTGGCATACGTTCATGGCCGCACCGGAAAGCACGTACGACGGACGAACCAATACGGGGTAACCCACCTTGTCGATGAAAGCCTTCATGTCGTCCAAGCTAGTCAGCTCCTGCCAAGCCGGTTGGTCGATGCCGAGGCGGTCGAGCATGGCCGAGAACTTGTTGCGGTTCTCCGCACGGTCGATAGACACAGGGGACGTGCCCAGGATGTGTACCGACTGGCGATGGAGTTTCATGGCCAAGTTGTTCGGTATCTGTCCGCCCACGGACACGATGACACCGCCCGGTTGCTCCAAGTCGATCACGTCGAGCACACGCTCGAAAGACAACTCGTCGAAGTAGAGACGGTCGCACATGTCGTAGTCCGTCGAAACCGTCTCGGGATTATAGTTGATCATGATGGACTTGTAGCCCAACTTGCGTGCGGTCTGTACCGCGTTGACGGAGCACCAGTCGAATTCCACCGAAGAACCGATACGGTAAGCACCGGAACCCAACACGATGACCGACTTGTCATTCTTGTAATAATTGACATCGTAGCCGTCCGTGCCGTATGTCATGTAGAGGTAGTTCGTCAGTTCCGGATGTTCGGATGCCACCGTGTTGATGCGCTTCACAGCCGGTAAGATACCCAGTTGCTTACGGTACTGGCGCACCTGCAGGTTCTCCTTCTCCATGTTGGTACCTTTCGATTTAAGTACGAAACGTGCAATCTGGAAATCGGAGAAGCCCAACCGCTTGGCCTCACGCAATAACTCAGGAGTAACGGACTCCAACGTATCATGTCCCTCCAGTTCTTTTTTCATATCGACAATGTTCTTCAACTTGCCGATGAACCACGGGTCTATCTTCGTCAACTCATAAATACGCTGTATGGTATACCCTTCTTCCAAAGCTTGTGCCATGGCGAAAATACGCAAATCCGTCGGGTTGGAGAGTTCTTCGTCCAGTTGGTCGAAATGCACGTGGTCATTGCCCACAAAACCGTGCATCCCCTGGCCTATCATACGCAAACCTTTCTGGATAATCTCTTCGAACGAGCGGCCGATAGACATGATTTCGCCTACCGATTTCATGCTCGAACCGATGTGACGCGACACGCCCTCGAATTTCGTCAAGTCCCAACGTGGTATCTTGCAAATCAGGTAGTCCAACGAAGGAGCCACGTATGCTGAGTTGGGCGTGCCCATCTCGCCTATCTGATCCAACGTATATCCCAAGGCAATCTTGGCCGCCACAAAGGCCAACGGATAACCGGTGGCCTTGGAAGCCAACGCCGAAGAACGGCTCAGGCGGGCATTTACTTCGATGACACGGTAATCGTTCGTCTCGGCATTGAAAGCATATTGGATGTTGCATTCGCCTACGATTCCCAGATGACGAATACATTTCTTAGACAAATCCTGCAACATCGTCACTTGTTCTTCCGTCAGCGAACAAGTCGGTGCCACTACGATGGACTCGCCCGTATGGATGCCCAACGGGTCGAAGTTTTCCATACTGGCTACGGTGAAACAATGGTCGTTCGCATCGCGGATGACCTCGAACTCGATTTCTTTCCAACCTTTCAAGGATTCTTCCACCAAGACCTGCGGTGCGAAAGTAAAGGCACTACCGGCCAATTCGATGAAACGTTCCTCGTCCGGACAGATGCCGCTACCCAAACCGCCTAATGCGTAAGCCGAACGAATCATGACCGGGTAACCGATCTCACGTGCTGCGGCCAAGGCGTCTTCCATATTCTCTACAGCCTTGCTGACAGGAGTCTTCATCGGGATTTCGTCGAGTTTCTTCACGAAAAGGTCACGGTCTTCCGTGTACATGATGGCTTCCACCGAAGTCCCCAACACTTCTACGCCGTATTCCTCCAGCACTCCGTTACGGTACAGTTCCGTTCCACAGTTCAACGCCGTCTGGCCTCCGAATGCCAGCAAAATGCCGTCGGGACGTTCTTTTTTAATGATTTCCGTCACAAAATAAGGAGTGACCGGCAAGAAATAGACCTCATCGGCAATTCCTTCGGAAGTTTGAATGGTAGCGATGTTAGGATTAACCAACACAGAACGGACACCTTCTTCGCGCAATGCTTTCAGTGCCTGCGAACCGGAATAATCGAATTCACCGGCCTGACCGATTTTCAACGCTCCGGAACCCAAAACCAAGACCTTTTTGAATTGTTTCTTCATCCTCTTTTCAGAATTATAGTTGTTTTACAATCACACGCTTTCAGAAGCCCTGCTTTACACAGAATCCCAAAATTGGGACAAAATTAAGCATTCTATTTTTTTTCTCCCAGAAATTCACGGGAAAATATCGGCAAAGGGGGCAAAAATCAACGTTTCCGCTCCAACTCTTGCAAGTTCTCCAATTTTCTCTGTTCCAAAAACTCATAAATGCCACACAGGTGCTCACGCACCTTTCCATGACCAAATTCGTACACTTTACTAACCAATCCGTCCAAGAAGTCCCGGTCGTGGCTCACCACAATCAGCGTGCCGTCAAACGCCACCAAGGCTTGCTTCAAAATGTCTTTCGTCTTCAGGTCCAAATGGTTGGTAGGTTCGTCCAATATCAACAGGTTGACTGGGTTGAGCAGGAGTTTGAGCAACGCCAGACGTGTACGTTCTCCCCCTGAGAGCACCTTCACCTTCTTGGTGCTTTCCTCTCCTCCGAACATGAAAGCCCCCAACAAATCGCGTATCTTCGTGCGGATTTCCCCTTGGGCCACATCGTCTATCGTCTGGAACACCGTCAGTTCTCCGTCTAACAACGAAGCCTGATTCTGGGCAAAATAACCGATTTGGACATTATGTCCCAACGCCAGCGTGCCTTCGTGCTCTATCTCACCCATGATGCATTTCACCAGAGTGGACTTACCCTCACCGTTACGTCCTACAAAAGCAATCTTGTTGCCCCGCTCTACCGTCAGGTTGACACCACCGAACACACGGTGGTCACCGTAACACTTACCCACATCCTCCATCGTCACCGGGTAGTTCCCGCTACGGGGCGAAGGCGGAAACTTCAGCCTCAAAGCCGACGTATCTTCCTCGTCCACCTCGATAATCTGCAACTTTTCCAACATCTTCACACGGCTCTGCACCTGCAACGTCTTACTGTACGTGCCCTTGAAACGCTCGATATAGTCTTTGGTTTCCTGAATCATCTTCTGTTGCTCTTCATACTGTTTCATTTGCTGTTCGCGCCGTTCCTTACGAAGTTCCAGGTATTTGCTGTAATTGACTTTGTAATCGTAGATACGCCCCATCGTGACTTCTATCGTACGCGTCGTGATATTGTCCACAAACTTGCGGTCGTGGCTGATAACCACTACGGCACGGGCACTCTCCGTCAGGAACTGCTCCAACCACTGTATGCTCTCGATGTCCAAATGGTTGGTCGGCTCGTCCAACAGCAGCACGTCAGGATCCTGCAACAACAATTTGGCCAACTCGATGCGCATGCGCCAACCTCCGCTGAAATCACTCGTGGGACGCGTAAAGTCCGAACGCTCGAATCCTAATCCCAACAAGGCCTTTTCCACATCTTCTTCAAAATGGGTCAGGTCGATGGCATAGAACTTCTCGCTCATCGTGGCCACCTTCTCTATCAAAGCCATATAATCCTCGCTCTCATAGTCCGTACGGATGGCCAGCTCTTGGTTCATGGCTTCTATTTCCTTTTCCATCTCCTTCAAATGGGAAAAGGCCATCGAAGCCTCTTCGAATACCGTACGCCCGTCTTCCGTCATCAAGTGCTGTGGCAAATAGGCTATCACACAATCCTTAGGAGCCGTGACACGCCCTCTCGTCGGTTGCCTCACCCCGGCCAATATTTTCAATAAAGTACTCTTTCCGGCCCCGTTTTTTCCCATCAGGGCAATACGGTCCTTCTCGTTAATCTGAAAAGAAATATCGCTAAACAAAGTCGTTCCGCCGAATTCCACGGCCAGTCCGTCTACAGATACCATAAATTATTTTTGAATATGAATAAAAGTTTTCAATCTCTTCCGCTATGCGTAATCAGCATACGGATTTTCCGGTTCAAATCGTCGCACCCCATCAATTCCTCTATCGTCAGGTGCATACGGTAATGCCAGTAGTTTTGCGGATTGGAAGGTACGTTAATACGTTCAAAATCCGCATCGGGATAACGCAACCGTTCGTCTATCGACATCCAGTCCTGCCACGAAATCAGACAGAGCATCGAAGGAGAATAAAGATGACGTGCCACCACTTCTTCGCACAACCAACCGGGTATGGAAGCCGGAGCCTCCCCGTCTTTCTGCAACACCTCGTTGAAATATTGTTGCGTGCGCACGGCATCCTCTTCCCACCATCCGCGAAGGGTGGGCATATCATGGGTAAATATAGTGGCCACACTCCGGTAAGGATTTTCCTCCAACCGTCCGAACTTCAGCCCGAACTTCTTGGGCATGGTTTGAATCTCAAGCGTCAGGATGCGCAAGTCATCCATCACCCAAGGGACGCATGCCGGCACCATGCCCAAATCTTCGGCACACACCAACATTTGGGTCGCTTCTACCAAGACGGGCAGTTTACGCATGGCCTGCCCGTACCAGAACTCGTTGTGCCGATGGTAGTAATAATCTTCGTATAAGGCATCGAAAGCCCGTTTCTCTTCCTCACTCAATGTCTGGTACAGATAATCGCACCGAGCCGAAATACGCGGATGATATTTGTCCGGCTGCTTCGGGTCGGGAATGAAAAGCACATTGCTGATGAGCGCGTATAACCCCTCACGCAAGGCCGCATCCTCGGGTGAAGATTTTCCGGCAAAAGCCGCTTCCACCTTGCGTTGAGTGTCATACTCGGGCTTCATCGCATACCAGTCCATGCCCAAAGCATCCAGATAAACGGCCTTCACTTCCTCGGCACGTTCACCGAACAGTTTATCCAATACCCAATCACTGATATTGGGATGGGTAAAATAATTTTTCCGGAACCGAAGCCCATAGCTCTCAATCTCTTCCACACTCATCGGAAGCGAAGGAGAGAAATGCCCCAATAAACCATGTACCGAATCGGACGGAATCTCCCATATCCGGAAGAATCCCAGCACGTGGTCGATACGATAGGCATTGAAATACTCGGCCATCTTACGGAAACGACGCACCCACCAACTGCAACCGTCCTCGAGCATGACTTCCCAATTATAAGTAGGAAAGCCCCAGTTCTGGCCGTTGACCGAAAAATCATCGGGCGGCGCACCGGCCTGACCGTCCAAGTTAAAGTAGTACGGCTCCACCCAAGCCTCCACACTGTTGCGACTGATGCCGATGGGGATGTCCCCCTTCAGGATAATTCCCTTCGCACGAGCATAATCGGAAGCCGCCAACAACTGTTCATGCAAGCAGAACTGTACATAATAGTAGTAAGAAACTTCCTCATAGGCCGGAGCGGACGGACGGCAAAAGGCACGTATGTCTTCCCTCCTGTATTCCGCATACTCCGGCCATGCGTGGAAATCGGCCGTCCCGAAACGGTCGCGCAACACGCAAAACGCCGCATAGGGCACCAACCAATCTTCGTTACGCTTGAAAAAAGCCGTATAGCGTCCGGAGGACAGCATTTCTTTACCCTCACGACGGAACACGGCATGCAGGTACTCTTGCTTCAAGGCACTTACCGCCTCGTAGTCCACTTGGGGTAAAGCATTCAAAGCAGCCCGA
>ENA-ORPF01000801-ORPF01000801.1-human-gut-metagenome-genome-assembly--contig:-NODE-801-length-29160-cov-9.212403_pt1 | contig 29160 bp, 35 predicted proteins | sample MGYA00242140_ERZ509070 | MGnify/ENA primary metagenome ERZ509070 (study PRJEB26280, sample SAMEA2338713) | human gut metagenome | biome: human gut; feature: human-associated habitat; material: faeces... | reverse complement strand
GTAATGATAGTAACAACTATCAACGTAGTTAAAACTACGAACATAGTAACAATAGTAACAACTATCAACGTAGTTAAAGCTATAAACGTAGTAATGATAGTAACAACTATCAACGTAGTTAAAACTACGAACATAGTAACAATAGTAACAACTATCAACGTAGTTAAAGCTATAAACGTAGTAATGATAGTAACAACTATCAACGTAGTTAAAACTACGAACATAGTAACAATAGTAACAACTATCAACGTAGTTAAAGCTATAAACGTAGTAATGATAGTAACAACTATCAACGTAGTTAAAACTACGAACATAGTAACAATAGCAACAACTATCAGCGTAGTTAAAGCTATGAACGTAGTAACGATAGTATCAGCTATCAATGTATCAAATGTTATTTTTGGGAGCGATAACAGGGGTGATATTATGCAAATTATAGGAATAATTAATCAAAAGGGTGGAGTCGGAAAAACGACTACCGCAGCTGCGACTGCAGCGATACTTTTAGAAAAGAAAAAAAGAGTGCTTGTTGTAGATATGGATGCTCAGTGTAATCTTTCAAATTACTATGGTTTGGATGAAGGATATTTGGAGAATATTGAAACTACTTTTAACTGTCTAACAACTACTAAATACAATTTAAAAAATGCAATAATTGAAACAGAGCAAGGCGATATTGTTCCGAGTAGTATTCAAATGGCAGGTGTAGAAAGTATCATAATGCCTGATCTGGATCGTCATTTGCGACTAAAACAGGCTTTGCATTCTGTAGAAAATGATTATGATTATGTGATTTTGGATACGCCTCCTGCCTTAGGTATAATCACTATTAATGCATTAACAGCTGCTGATTATGTAGTTATTCCAGCTTTGGCAGATAGATTTTCTATGCAGGGAATTAATCAAGTTGTAAAGACTATAGAGCTTGTAAAAGAAACAGTAAATCCTAAGTTGAAAATTGCCGGAATTTTGATGACATCATATCAAAAAAGCACGAGCTTACAACAAAATATGCAGCATTTCATTAAAGAGCTAGGCGAGCAGTTGAATATAAAAACCTTTGAAAATATGATTAGATTTACTGTTATGGTAAAAGAAGCACAGGCACAAAGACAGTCTCTTATCCAATATGCAAAACATAAGGACGTTACTTATGATTATAGAAAATATGTAGATGAACTTCTAAATGTTATTGAGGAGGAAAAATAATGGCTAAAAAATTTGATAATCCAGCAGCAGGATTTTTACCAGCAAATACTATTAAGCAAGAGGTTGTAACATCCCAACATGAATCTGCTAAAGAAGAACATATTGAAGTTATTAAAGAACCTGTTGTCGTAGCAGCTAAGGAGACAAAAGAGAAACTTAGTAAGATTACTATTGAAATTTCTATGGAAGACTCTATGAAAATCAACAGAATTGTTGATGCATATAAAATGATGGATAGTGATGCTAAATCTAAATATACAAAGAAATGGTTTCTTACCAAATGCGTAGAAGAAGCTGTAGAAAAAACAATGAAGGATCTAGGAATCTCCTTGTTGTAAATGTTATCAGAATATCCCTTTGCTAAATCTGCAGAGGGATATTTTCACAGTATGTTTTTTAGGGGAGCAAAATATGAGACTGTTTCGGCTGCAAAAATTAAAGTTCTGAAAAAAGTAGTCAGTATCTGGTTGCCTATAAAAAAGGAAGGAGAAGCGACTTTTCTCTATAGCTGAAGAAAGGGATTTCCGTCGCTAGACTGTTGATGAATAACGAAAAAAAGAAATCATCTATCTATACAAGTTAATCTCATTTGTAATAATAGGAGCTGCAATAATTCTTCTTATTGGATACTTTGAATGTAATAAAATCTATCAAGAAAAAGAAAAATATTATCAGCAAATCATAAACCAACCAATAAAAAAAGACTACATCTACATCCCTATTTCAGATTTTGCTCTTGACGATTCCAGAGAACAAGCAAAAAAAATAGAAAATATAGCCAATGTCTATAAAAAACTAAACTACACTATAACAGTAAAAAACAACGCCATTATTCTGGAAAAACAAAAATCAAAGAAGAGGGTAGATGTTCCTTCCAATAGTTGAAGCAAGTGGGCGCCGCTATATTTTGTATGAAGGGGGATTTTGTTATGGAAATTGGACAAGTTAATAACGTGAAGTATACTCTTCGCTCTAAGGATATTCCGTTAGTTACCTTTTCTTTATGTGAATCTAATGAGATTGATCCAGACTATGAAGTAATCAATAAGGTATATACGATAAAAATTGAAAAAGTTTTTACTGAAAACAAAGCTCTTTTTCCAAAAAATTTTCCTGATACTGTTGCAGATAATGATATTTTAAAGTGGATAAACAGAAGAAAAGCTCCTAAAAATAGACAATTTGTTGAAAAAATAATGTCTTCTTTTGATGATACATCTAATCCTATGAGGTACGTAGATGTTTCATATGCATTATCTCTAAATGATTCATATTGGATAACAAGAGATGATATTGATCGTAAGTGGAAAGACTGCAATCTTTATGAACATCCATTTGATGAGATTTTATCATATGTAGCTTTTACCGGTTATAGTGAAAAGGTAAGCGGAATTGTTACGTCTCCAGAAATTACTTCTAGTGGAGCTTTAAAGAAATGTTGGTCAAATCGTGAGGATGGTATATATCTAATCAAGGGCGACGACTATTTTCCAAGAAGTGATGGTAGAAGCCAGGCTACTAATGAATATTACGCAGCTCAGGTTGCTGCAATAATGGAATTTGAACATATTGACTATGATTTAGAGGAATTTAGACATAGAGATAAGAAAAAGGATATTGTGTGCAAATGTAAGCTTTTTACTACTGAAGATGAAGGATTCGTAGATGCTGCAACATACTATAAAAGTGTAGGCTTTGATATAGGGGATGCAGATTTAGGAAATCCAACTATACAGATTAAGCTATCAAAATTATTTGATCCGGAAAAATATGCTGATATGATGTTATTTGATAGCCTGATTGCAAATCAAGACAGACACCTAGGCAATTTCGGTATGATTGTTGATAATAACACCGGTAAATATCTGCGTCCTGCTCCGATATTTGATAATGGTTTTTCGCTTCTTTACGGTGCATCAACCTTTGATCTGAAAAAAGAAAACATAGATAATTATTTTAAATCTTTATCTTGTAAGTTCATGGAGCTGGATGCACAGGCTAAATTGTTTGTAAGAGAAAGACACATTGTTAATTTACGTAAGCTATTGGAGTTTAAATTTAAGAAACATTCTAGATATAATATTGAAGATAAAACTCTTAATATTATGTCAAATTTTGTCCAGCAAAGAGCTGCTAGAACTATAGAGCTTTATCATAACAAGATTAACGAATTCAATAGAGTTAATATTTATAACAAAATTGTTGCAGGTATAATGGAGCATAAGAGTCTGGATAAAATAGAGAAAGAGATATTATCCGAAGCTGACGGGTCGATGTTAGAAAAAAAGATACATATTAAGAGCGCTATAAAAATTTTGCAAAAAAATCCGCAATTCAAAAAGATCATCACAGAAGAATTAGATCAATCAAGATGAGAAAACAAGCGCGCTCAATGATTATTTGTTTTTTGCTAAAAAGGTGCTATAATTAAGCAGGAAACATTATTGTTTTCATACCCCGAATCATACGCTCCCATATGTATGATTTTATCCTACAAACAGGAAGTCTCTCAGGTATATTTTGTACTAGAGAGGCTTTTTGTTTTCAAAAAAAGAGTTGGTATAATCGTATGAAAATGGAGGGTTCGTAATGAAGAATTATCAAATTTTTAAATTAAATAATGAGCCTTTTGACTTTCTTGTTATTGCAACTTCATGTAGAAATCCGTTAAGTTATATTGAAGAGATTGTAGAAGAGGTGAAAATAGACCAAGCAAAGATATTATTTGACTTAACGCTAATAAATGGTACGAAAAGCAATAGGTATGTATTATGTGATTTTTGTAAAGGTAAGAACTACCTGCAATATTGTTCTCTGGTGAAAGAGATAACTGATGGAATTAAGAGCGTATCTCATAATTATTTTCTACAAAATAATTACATTGTTGAGAACAGTGTTATTCCTAAATCATTAAAGTTCTTATTGAAGACTGGGATGATATAAAATTTCTTTGAGCTGCAGCACTAATTAATTTTGGTGATGCAGCTTTTTTGTTCAAATAGGAGTTTTTGACTATAATCTATAGAACTATAGAAAAACTAACAATTATCCTTATTGACAGAATTGTTATTGAGGATATATTATATAGTAAAGTGTAAATGTTTTGTAAAATTCAAGGAGAGTGTAGTATATGTATGGTAAAATCAATATGGTTGCCCCCCCCCCATAGACAGCGAGGCTAATTATATAAATAGATTTAATAAAGCATCAAAACTAGTCTTCTATTCATTATGAATGGAGGATTAGTTTTGGTGCTTTTTTTGTGCCCTAAAAAATTTTGGAGGTTTGCATATGAAGAAAATTCTTGAAAAAATCAGGTCAAAGCAAGTTGCATGTTATGTAGCAGGCCAACTACTTGCTGCTAAAGCGTGCTATGCTGCTTTACCATGGGATGATACTGTTGACATTATCGTAGATAGTGTTACAGGCCCAGTCGCTAAAGGTATTGCAGTAATTGCAGTTGTAATAGGCGGGTTGGGCATTGCCTTTACCGATGGTTCTTTTACAAAAAAATTCCTTATGATCGCTATGGGTCTAGCTGTTGCTCTAATGGCAGCAAGATTTATTAATGCTCTTTTTGGAGTTTGATTATGGATGTAAACAAACCAGAAAAAAACTATGAAGTTGCTGAGGAAACTCCTGATACAAGATATTCCCGTGCTGGAAAAGTATGGGATGACAGGATTGGTGCAGCCGCTGTAAGAGCCAAGAATTGGCGTATTGCAGCTTTATCTTCTATGATGATTACAGCTTTAGCTGTTGGTGGAATGGTCTATATTGGTTCTCAAAGCAAAATAGTGCCATATATAGTTCAGGTAGATAGCAAAAGCGGTGCTATTTTATCAGTAGCACCTACAGATAAGCGTATTAAGGCTAATGACCAAGAAATAGAGTTTTTCCTATGGAATTTTACTAAAAAAGCTCGCTCTATACCAAAAGATATGATAGTGTACCGTGCTAATTGGGAAGAACTTTATACATACCTAGATAGTGCTACCACTAATAAGATTAATAGCATGGCTATTAGAGAAGGGTATCAAAAAAAGCTTAAGGAAGGTCAGACTACATTGTTGAAACTTAAAGGTTTTAATAGGTATTCCGGCCAGGACAATACATATCAGGTACGTTGGGAAGAAAGTCTATACGATGCCAGCGGTAAGCTTATGAATGTAACATCAATGGAAGCATTTTATACCATTGAGTTCATAAAGGTTCAGTCTGAAACCATCCATATTAATCCGCTAGGCCTTATCATTAAGGACTTCTCAATTTCTGAAGAAAGGTAAGGATTTCAGTGATCAAACAGGTTTTGCTAGCTGCTGCATTATGTGTATCTTTTTCTACAGCTGCGTTTGCAGGTCCTAGTACGGGATATGATTCAAGTGAATTTGTAGAAGATTCTTTTGAGGCAGCTATTAATGGTGCGGAAGTAGTTTTCCCTTACCAAGAAAATAAAATCTATAAAATATATGCCCAAAAGGGATATATAACCGATATTAAAATGCAGCCTGGAGAAAGTATCACGTCAGTTACTGCCGGGGATACGACTAGGTGGATTATAGATAAAGCGAAGGTCGGTAAAGGAAGAAGTGTAATAGAGCACTTGTATATTAAACCTCAGTATACTGGCATAATGACCAATATGTTCATCAATACCAACCAGAGAAGCTATCAGTTATTGGTAGTAGCAGGGAATTATTACAATCCTATAGTCTCTTGGAATATCGAAAAGACAACCAAGTCGCAGTTCTCGGGGGAAATGGTTCATAATTACTTGGCAATCAATCCTCAGAAACTGAATTTTGGTTATAAATTTAACAAAGAAGATCTTCCCTGGGCTCCTGCCAAAGTTTTCGACGATGGTCGGAAAACTTATATAAAAATGAAGCCAGAGGTCTTTTCTAGCACAATGCCAGCTTTTTTCATTATTGAAGACGATAAAATAGTCCTTACAAATTACAGAATTATAAAGGGGACATATATTATTGACCGTATTTTTAATGAGGCACAAATGGTCGTAGGTAAAGAAAAAATAAGACTTAAGAGGAAATAAGTATGGGGAAAATAGCAGATTTCATATCTCCGCTGATTAAAGGCCTTAGGAAGAATACATCTTCAGATGCATCTGATCAGCAAGAACTAGAACAGCAAAAAACTCATATGACAGAACCTCCACAGGGTAAAGGCCTAAATAAGACAAGGGTAATAGGTGGATTGGCACTTCTAGGGATTACAATAGGATGTCTGATTGCATTTGGTAATGACTCATCACCTAAGCCAGTAAAAAAAGAAGAAGCTAAAAATTCTGTAATGCAGCAGGCTGGTGGTAGTCATTTAAAATATGTTCCCAAGGATTATTCAGAGGATAGAAAGATGGAAGATAAACGGAATAAGCTCGTCCTAGGCCAAAATGAGAACAAGCCTGTTCCTCAAGCTCCGTCTGTACCTGCAGTACCAAAACAACCTACATCCAATAGTAGGATGACACCTGAAGAAAAAGAGAAGGCTGCTGAATATGAAGCCATGCTGAAAGCATACAGCAGTCCAATAAGATTTGAGCTGAAAGAAGAGCAGTAATCATGGTTAAAAGAATTTTAACAATCTGTATTGCTGCTGCGCAGTTTTGTAATATAGCTTGTGCAGAGCAGGGGACAGATCAAGACCAGAATGGACAAGATGAAAAACTGAGCTTTGTTGCTCAGAAAGCCAATGAAGATATCTACAGTGGCTACACTCTTGTAGATCAGATAATACCATACGAGGTAAAAGCAAGTACGGTTATACCAGGAGTGCTTATAACAGGTATGAACAGTGACTTACCAGGAACTGTGATAGGGCAAGTAAGCGAGAATGTATACGATAGCATTAGTGGAAAGTATCTTCTTATTCCGCAAGGAACAAGAATCATAGGAAAATACGATAGCAAGACTACCTATGCTCAGGAAAGAGGATTGGTAATATGGCAGCGTCTCATAATGCCCAACGGTAAATCTTTGGTACTGGATAATCTTCAAGGTGCGGATCAAGCTGGATATAGCGGTTTTAAGGACAAGGTCCGCAGTCATTATGGAAGAGTATTGTGGTCAGCTATAATCGGAGGACTTATTACTGGTGGTGTGGCAGCTGCTACGGATGTTGATGATGATGACAGTTTTCGTGGTCAAGCAGGAAGCAATGCTGCAAACAATATAAGCAGTGCAACCAACAGCATAGTCAATAAAAACCTGAACATACAGCCTACAGTAATTATCAGGCCTGGCTATCAATTTAACATCATCGTTTCCAAAGACCTGCTTTTGGAGCCATATAGGGACTAAAATATGGAACAAAAGACTCTTAGGCAATTTACTTTTAGTTTAATGCTGATAGGATTGTTGCTGGCTGGAACTATTGCGACACAATACACCGCTAGCGAACTAGGCTATCAGGATGCTCTATATTGGTATTTCTATTCGGGTGAAGATTTTAGAATCTATTTTCCATTTGCCTTTATTGCCTGGGATTTGGAATTCGGTCATGAAGCGAGGTATCTTTTCACAGATGCCTATACTATCTTTGCTTTACTGGTGCTGCTAGCAACCTTTATTGTAGGTGCTATAAGAATGTCGATAGGCAAAAAAACCACAGATAATTATGGTAGTGCAAGATGGGCTGTAATGAGCGAGATAAAGGATTCTCACTTATTGGATGGCTATGGACTTATGTTAGGGACTCTTCCTACTGGTGAATACATCAGAGACAATGAAAAAACTCATGTGTTTGTTTGTGCTCCATCCCGCAGTGGCAAGGGCGTTGGCATAATAATCCCGACGTTATTATATTGGCCAGACTCTACTGTAGTAGTAGATGTAAAAGGTGAAAACTGGGCGTTTACATCAGGATACAGAAAAGAAAAGCTAAATAATGTCTGCATAAAATTTGATCCTACCTGTCTTCATTATGAAGATGAAGAAGGACATTTTACTTATGATGGCAGCGATAGCGGCAAATTTAATCCATTTGACGAGATAAGGATAGGTACTCCAAAAGAAGTAGCAGATACTCAAAATATCTGCCGTATTCTTGTCGATCCTACAGGTAAAGGTTATGAAGGTAATAATGCCCACTGGACAAATAATGCCTGCGAGCTGTTAGTGGGCATTGTATTACACCTAAAATATAGTCGCGAATATGTCACTATCAGAGACGTAGTAGGCTTTTTCTCTGAAGATATCAATGGTCTACAAGCGCATCTAATGCGCATTATTATCGAAGCAAGAAATGGAAATATAGTTCATGACGAGACCGGAAGAATCATCCAGTTTACCCAAAGGCTTAGTGAAGAAACATATTTCCATCCTGTAGTAATGCAATGCTTTATAAAAATGGCTAGTACTCCTGACAAAGAGTTTGGTAGCATCCAAAGCACTCTTGAAACTGCTCTGAGTATATATAGAGACCCTGTAATAGCAGAGAATATGTCGAGTAGCGACTTTAATATTAATGACCTTATGAACCATGACAAGCCAGTAAGCCTGTATTTGGTAGTTCCTCCTTCAGACTTGGAAAGACTTATGCCAGTTTTCAGGCTTATTCTGGAGCTGCTTTACAAAAGAAATGTAGAGAAGATGGAATTTGATCCAGTAACTAAGAAGACTAAGGATAATAAACATAGGCTGCTTATGCTTATGGATGAATTCCCGCTGCTTGGAAAAATGGAAACCTTTGAAACTGCTATGGGTGTTATAGCTGGTTATGGAATAAAGGCTCTTATTATATGTCAGAGCATACAGCAGATTAATAAAACGTACCAAAAATCTAATGGTATTATTTCTAACTGCGAAACAAGAATATTCTATGCTCCGAATGACGAGGAAACGCCAAAATATCTGTCAGGACTAATGGGTAAAACTACAGTTGTAGCACGCAATAGGAGTACAGGTGGAGCGCTTATCAATATCGGGGACAAAGGCTATAGCTATTCTGAGATAGCCAGGGATCTTATGACACCGGATGAAATAAGTGCCCTGAACAAAGGACAGGAAATTATATTAAAGACATCATATAGGCCGATATTAGCCAATAAAATAAAATGGTATGAAAATGTAGATTTTAAGGACAGGGCTTTGCCACCACCTAAAGAGCCAGATGTTATCAAACACCCTGCTCAGAAAAACTGGCAAAACGAAATTCTTAATAAATTACCTGCTACCAATATAAATACAGAAGAATCCATAGAGGAAGAGGATGGATTATCTGATGACATTGAAGACTACGAAGAGGAAGGAGTAGATCCTTTTGAGGACTGAAACGGAATTCGATGATTTAGATTTTTTAAGTGACCAGAGCGTCGAGGAATCTAAGGTTCAGGAAGCAAAAAAACTGGCCGAGGAAAAGCTCAGACGTGCAGAAGAGATGATGAAAAAGGCTCAAAAGGCCAAGGAGAATGCTAAGAAACAGATCAACCAAAGTAAAGAAATAGAGCGTAAGGCACGTAATCACAGGTTAATACTGCTAGGAGCTCTCGTAGAAATGGTATTGGGCAGAGATGTAGATAAAGGTCTTCTAACAGGTCTGCTCATAGATAATGCAGCTCTTTTCAGTGGAGATGCAGATTTAGATGAAATTGCAGCCACACTTAAATATAAGGGTGACAGCTACATTAGTGCACGAGAAAGTGCAAAAAAACAGCGTAAGGCAGAAGAATCGGATGGCTGAAGAAACTTTATTAACGTCTGCTAATTCAGGAGACATCGGTGCGCTCATGTTAAAATCAGCTCTCAGGGAGCTGGAACAGTTCTTCCGTGATCCTGAGGTAGTTGAAATCATGCTTAATCCGGACAGGCATTTGTGGATAGAAAAGCTCGGTCAGCAATGTCAGGATACAGGGATAGTCATTAATGAAGAAGATAGTACCCGCTTTATTAAGCTTGTGGCAAGCTATTGTAAGACAATTATTACTGACGAAAGGCCTATTATTTCTGCGGAGCTGCCATATCTTAAAAGCCGTTTTGAGGCCCTTATGCCTCCAATAGTGGATTCTCCAGTGTTCTCTATCAGGCAGCCGGCAACAAAGATATTCAGACTGGATGACTATGTGCGAGATAAAATTATGACTCCTTTACAAACAGAAATTATAAGAAAAGCTGTGGCGGATAAACAAAATATTCTTTTTGTCGGTGGTACTGGTACGGGTAAAACAACAGCTACTAATGCTGTTCTGGACGTTATTGCAGATACTGGCGACAGAATTGTAATCTTACAGGATACTAAAGAATTGAAATGTAGTGCACCCAACGTTGTTTTCTTAAGAACTTCGGATTTTGTGGATATGAACAGGCTACTTAAATCTACTATGCGATTACGTCCAGACAGGATCGTAGTCGGAGAAGTAAGGGACGCTGCTGCTCTAACTCTTTTAAAGGCTTGGAATACAGGTCATCCTGGAGGTATAAGCACTATCCACGCCAATAGTGCCTATGGTGGGCTTCTAAGGCTTGAACAGCTTATTCAGGAAGCTGTTCCCACTCCGCAAGAAGCTCTTATCGGAGACGCAGTAGATCTTATTATTTATTTGGAACGTTGCTATAACAGCGAACAAAAGAAATATGGCCGTATAGTAAAGGAAATGGCATATGTCAATGGTTTTTCAGATGGCAAATATAATATTGAATATATTTAGGGGGTGTGGTAGTGAATGACGAAAAAATTCCTGAGGGCTTTTATATAAACAGCCATAAAAGCCTACAGGAACATATTTTGTGGATGGGGGTTCCTAGAGATTTCTTTATTCTAAATGGCACAATTGGTTGTGCAATAGGAATAATGCTACAAATTTATCCGTTTCTGCTCATTACTGTAGTTTTGCACCTCATATCCAAAAAATTAACAAAAGAAGATCCGCTCTTTTTTAAAGCTATGCTGCGGCATATAAAACAGCCCAGATATTACGAGGTAAGGTAGAAGAAAATGTATAACATTCAAGAATTCAGAAAAAAGAATACTATGCTTTGTGATTATCTGCCATGGGCAGCGCTTATAGGTCCTGGGTTGGTACTTAATAAGGACTGCTCCATGCAGAAGACATTTACGTATCGGGGCAGGGATCTTAGCAGCTCTACAAAGCTGGAAACTGAAATAGCAGCCTCCCAGCTTAATAACATTCTGCGCAGACTGCCTGGCGGCTGGGTAATCTATAGTGAAGCCTGCCGAAGAAAGAGCGTATACTACCCAGAAAAAGAGTACCCGGACACTGTAACCGCAATGATGGACTGGGAGCGGAAGAAAAACTTCTTGGAGCAAGATCACTTTGAAAGTGTTTATTATGTTACCTTAGAATATATGCCTCCCGAGGATGCTTTAGATAAATTTATCAGTAAGTTCATGGATAGCGGTGAAAAAGCTGCAAGAGCTGAAAGTGCAAGAATAGAAATGCATATGAAGCATTTCAAAACTACTTTTCAGCGAGTATTTGACCTTTTCAACGACATTATGGCACAGGGTTCTTGCCATGAACTGGACGATGAAGAAACATTGACCTATCTGCATGACTGTATCAGCGTGAAAAAGCAGAAGGTTAAAGTCCCGGATACACCAATGTATTTAGACGGATATCTATATGACAGCCCTCTTACAGGGGGAATAGAGCTTGCTTTAGGAACATCCCGTAACAAACAATACATAGGGGTTGTATCCGTGCTTATGCCTCCGGATAAGTATTATCCTGGCATTTTAGATGGGCTTAATAGGCTTAATATGGAGTATAGATGGTGTACCAGATTTATTGCCTTGGATAAAGCAGATGCTCTAGCTCAGCTGGATGTGACAAGGCGTAATTGGTTTTCTAGTCAAAAAAGCCTATGGACAGTTTTCAAGGAAGCGTTTATGCGTGCTGAATCAGCCGTCATAAATTTTGCGGCCGTGGAACGCTATAACGACACACAGGCAGCGATAACAGAAATTGAAGACGATATCTGCAGCCTTGGGTATTATACTAACTGCATCGTAGTAATGGATGAAGACAAGGAACGTCTTGACCAAAAGATAAGAGAGGTAGAAAGGGTACTTAACTATAAGGGTTTTACTTCCAAGTATGAAGACTATAATGCCTTCTCTGCATGGCTTGGTAGCCTGCCTGGAGTTGCAAGAGCTAATATCAGGTGGCCATATATTACAAGTCTGGAATTAAGTTACTTATTCCAGTTATCAGCTGTATGGGCAGGGGATAAATGGAATAAACATCTCAATGCACCGGCATTACTACAGGCAAAAACAGCAGGAAGTACCCCGTTCCGCTTTAACCTGCATTATCAGGACTTTGGTAATGCCATGGTTATCGGCCCTATTGGTAGTGGTAAATCAGTACTTCTTAATACCATAGAGATGCATTGTAGGGGGTATAAGAATGCTAAAGTCTATATCTTCGATAAAGGCGGCAGCTGTAGAGCCTCAACTGCAGGTGTAGGTGGTATATTCTATGATCTAGGTACTGTTGGTGGGCAGAATGGTCAGGGCATAAGCTTTCAGCCTTTGCGGTATATAGACAATGAATTGGAAAGGATATGGGCTAATGAATGGCTGCAGATGATTTATGCTCAGCAAAATGTAGAGCTGACACCAGATGATCGTAGCGCTATATGGGATGCACTAACATTACTTGCAAGCTCGCCAGCAGATGAAAGAACTATGAGTGCTTACTATATGTTAGTACAATCCAATCGCCTGAAGAGTGGCATTGTAGATTTTGTAGACAGCATTCAAGGTGTAATTAACACTGGCCCATATGGAAAGCTCTTCGGAGCTAACAAGGATTGGTTTACGGATAATTCATGGCAGGCTTTTGAAATGGGAGAGCTTTTAGAACAAAAAGGTGCTGTTATGCCGACTTTACAATATCTTTTTCATGTAATTGAAAAGAACTGCAAAGGCGAGCCTACATTCATATTTTTGGATGAGTGCTGGGTATTTCTTGCAAATCCCCTTTTTGCAGGGAAAATTAAAGAATGGTTCAAGACTATGCGCAAAAACAATGTGAGCATTATTTTTGCTACACAGTCACTAAATGACGTTACTGATTGCGAGATAGCACCAGCAATCATAGAAAGCTGCTTTACGAGGGTGTTCCTGCCAAATCCTAATGCTTTAAGTCCTGGTTCTGAAGAAATATATCTTAAATTCAGCTTGAATGATACGGAAAGAAGTATTATAGCGACTTCGATACCTAAGCGACAGTATTATTTTAAATCTATCCTAGGGTCCCGCCTTTTTGAACTGGATTTATCTCCTTTCCTGCTGGCCTACGTTGGTTCAGCAAGTAAGGAGGATCAGGCAGAAATAAGACGTATTCAATCAGAATATGCAGGTGAAGATTTTAACCTGCACTGGCTGCAATATAAAAAGCTACCTCAGGCACTAGAATTTTATCAATATGTTAGAAAAAATGGATTCCCAGAATAGAAAAAGCAGGCACATGCTGGATGTGCCTGCAGATAAATGCAATATTGTTAAGTCAATAGGTGATACAGAACATAGAGAACGAGAAATCCTATTATTACATCAATATAGTTTACCGCCAATATAATAAGGATTATACATACAAAAACTTTGAACTGATTTGGAAAAACGTAGGAAAGAATCATCAATATAACAATAACGCCAACTAAAAGCTCTATTTTGCTACGTTTGTTTTTAGCAGCTTCTTCGGCTTTTGCTGCTTGCTGTCTAGCAAGTTCTTCCTGACGTTTGCGTTGCTCTTCTTCATAGCGAGCCTGTTGTTCCCGCTGACGCTGGGCTTCATAGGCTGCCTGTTGCTGATAGTATTGCTCTTGGGCTCTACGTTGTTCTTCAGCATAACTGCTTGCCTGATAGTCGTTTTGAGAGTTGTATTCAGCTTGTCTAGCCTTTTCAGTGCCAGGCATATTTACCTCAGCAATAGAGATGCTGTTCTCAGTCATGAGGCGAAAGGCAGCAGCTTGTGCTGCAGCTGCTTCGTTCTGATTTGTATTCTTGCTGGCAAGCATCAGAAGCTTATTGATTTTTTCTATAATCTTTTCTCGTTCCATTCTATCACCGTTTTATCGTCTAATTATTTTGCAAAAGTCATATACAAGCTGTAGATCAATAAGACTGCAATGATAAGCAGCTTGGTATTGTCTTTTTGTTCTGTTTGCTGGGGGATAGGCTGCTCATTATCCTTTTTCCTATAGTAGTTGTTCACATACCATCCGAGTTCTGTAGGAGACGTGAAAGATTTCTTCTTTCCGTTGTAGTATGGTGAGTCCGACACCATTTCTGCATATGTGAAATTACTACTATGGCCTATACCCAGCAAAACAGGTTTTACAGAGGTTCTTATAGCTTCACACAAAACAGGATTGTTGAAAATACTGTTAATAGTATGTGGGTCGCCACCACCCCTAGTGATGCAGATGAAGCCTATTTCAGGTAATGCATTTGCTTCTGCGATTGCTGCTGCAATTGATACTGCAGCTCCATCTCCTTCCAATGGAATACTTTTCAGGTATTCTAGTTGCTGTATTTGGTATGAGAGCTTAGCATTAAAGTCTTTGCAGCCTTCTGTTCCATCCCTGCTTATGAGCATAAATTTTTGGAATGTCGAAGGAAGTTTTTTCGGCTCGGTGTTAATTGAGAAGGATACAGTTGCCTGATCTGGAAGAACATCTAGGCTTGTACAGTAAATCTGAATAATAGGGCTTACCAGAGTACGTTCACAAGTGTTGTTATCTTGATAATATCCGTAGACACTAAGGTATCCTGAAATTCTTACATGTATTCCTTCTTTTAGTGATTGAACATTAAGAATGTTATTTTTCACAAAAACATACACGTAGCTGGAATTATTAAAATAGAGCTTACAGCTATTTGAAGCGATATTGCTAGATAGATTGGTTGTCCTCTTCGAATAGAGAAAGCCATCAATGGTTACAAGTTTTTTGTTCTTGAATACGACCTTTCCCAAATCTTCTATGCCTGATAGTAAATCTATCGGCTCATCATACATGGCATAAACCTTCTTTCCTATGCGATTTTGCTTTCCTCGTATAGTTCATGGGGAGCAATATCCTGCCCATCCGGCCATTCTGCTGTGTTATAGGCAACACGAACAAGCTTGAAATAGTCAGGATTTGCCAATTGACCATACCAGGAACCAGTTATGTAGGGCTTTACATCGAAAACACGCTTTTCATTATCTGCATAAATCAAAACAAGCGTGTAATCATCATTGGGGATTATAGATAAAAGTTGTTTGTGGGACATAATTGACACCTCATTTCAACGGATCAATTCTGAAATATTTTTCTCCTGCTGATAATAAAGTCCAGTTTGCATATAGTTCTTCTTTATGAATTTCAATCCATGCGGTTACTAAGCGAAGTTTAGATGTTGGTAATTTGCCTTCTAGTAATACATTTTCTAAAGATATTACTGCTTCTTCGCCCTGATATTCTGCGTGTATATGTGGAACGTTATGTTTTCCGCCTTTTTCATTGTACATTCTAATGATAATACCATAGAACATTGATAATGTTGGCATGTGTTTTTTTCACCTCCATTCTTAATTAGATGAACCATATTGGTAAAAAAGATGTGCATTAGCCTGCAAAAATTGTTCAAAAAAGGTTATTTCTTCTTCAGAAAAACCTTCTCTAATAAGCCAAGTATAGCTTGGCAACTGACAACGGGCAGTATCAAAACCATTGTCTGTAGGGCGTTCAAAATGTACTTCCACTTTTTTTACGCCATCTTCTTCAAATACATTGGTGAAAACAATCTCCGTCTCATCTGGCAACGTCATATATGGGTAGATCATAATTAACACCTCCGTATGTAAACAAATTATTTGCTGAAATGGTGAATACCTTCACCAGTAGATTCGATTTTGGACCCATCGGTTCTGCTTTTATATCTTTTAGTTCCATCTGGATAAGTAATTACGATAGAATGTTTTTTTGTTTCAACGATAGTTCCGTCAGAAAGTTTTTCTGTTTTTAATACTCCTTTTTTGTTGCTTTCTATTACCTCTGCAGGTGCAGCCTGAGGAGTGGTTTCAGGAGTTTTTTCTACTGGTTCATCACTACCACAGCCGGCTAAGGCTAAAGCTGCAAACAAAGCAAATAAAACAGTTAATTTCTTCATAGATTTTACCTCTTTTCGTTAATATTATTTAGCTATTTTTCATAATGAGTCCAAAAGGACAATATTTTTACTGATTTTGATTCTTCGTTAACAGTGTATACCAACCTATGCTTGATATTTATACGTCTAGAAAATTTTCCTTTTAAGTCACCTACTAGTTTTTCATATGGTGGTGGCGTTTGGTAGGGATTTTTTTCTAATATACTAGTCAATTGTTTAGTTTTAATACTTAAACCTGCAGATTTGAGCTTAGGTAAATCTTTTAATGCTTCTTTAGTGATGACGACTGTGTACATTACCAATCAACCTCGTCAGCAGGGACACATTCTTCTATAGGTTCCGCATCGGCTTTCATGATTTTTTCTAATACTTCTGGTTGTGAACATATATACACGGTTTCCATAAGACCTCGATAATCATCATCCGATAGTATGATCACATTTCCTTCTTTAGTAGGAATTGTGACAATATCATTATATTTTGCTGTGTTATTGAGGATTTCATACATATTTTTCCTGAAATTAGTTGCACTAATAGTAGTCATTTATATCACCCCTTACTAGCCTTAATTATAACGTACGTTTTAATGTACGTCAATATATATTTGAATATATTTCGCATTTTGGAGGGTATTTCGATGAAAAAAACACTTCTTCTAACAATGGCTGTTCTTATGATGCAGCAATCAGCTTTTGCCTTGACTGTGTATGATCCATCTAATCATGCAGAGAATCTGGCTGCAAAGCTAGAGGCTATCAAGCAGACAGCACATCAGGCAGAAATTTTACAAAGCGAGTTGAAAAACCTAGCTAAGCTGTCTCCTGCATATCAGGATGAAACATTGGCAGAAATACGCTCCAGTGTTAAGAGCATGATGGAGATACGCAAATCTGTTAACGCTATTGGAACTGATTTTAACAGCATGATGGAGGGATTTGAAGAAATCTCTCCAGATTATGAGGATTGGAATGGAGTTTCAGCAGAACAGTATGCAAGACAAATGGATAAGGTGAGAAAGGCTTGGGATAATGCATTAAAGCAAAGCCTGCTTGCACAAACCGAGGCCAGTCCAGATAAGCAGGCTAATACAGCAGAGCTAGTCAACAAATTAGTAGAAGCTTCGCAAAACGCAGAAGGAACTACAGGAGCTTTACAAGCCCTTGCACAGCTTAATGCAATACAAATCAGCGAGCTGCAAAAGATGCAGGCCATTGCTGCAGATGCTCAGCGTACACAAAACATGTATCAGAAAAGATTGCTGGAAGCTGAAAAAGCTGGACGTAAGCTTATGCAGGAAAGCAATGAAGCTTATGAGGCAAAGCTAAAAAGGGACGTCAAAATAGAATCAACTGGTGAAGGTATTCACCACTTCAGTAAGTAGGGTGAGAATATGCCGACAAATATTTTAGATACTATGCTGGAAACAGTAGCTACAGCTACTACTGGAGCATCAGGAACCATAACAGGATATGCACAGGGCACCTTTGCATTATTAATCGTGTTAGATTTAGCATTGGCAGCATTGCTTAATTTAGGAGATGTAGATCATATCAAGCAGCTAGTCAAGAAGATTTTAGCCTATGGTTTTTGGATGTTCGTTATTTCTAATTGGGGAAATTTATGCGACACAGTCTTAGACAGCCTTATGATGACCGGTTCAGCTGTTGGTGGAGTGGATGCAACAGTATTAAGGCATCCTTCGCAGTTGATTGATAAAGGTGCCGCTGTTGGTACGCCTTATTATGATTATATAAGTGATAAAGATTGGGTTGATATAATGTCAGCTCCTGTAACATGTCTGATGGCTCTTATAGGCTATCTTGGTGTAATGTTAGCATTCTGTGTTTTGGCACTACAGATATTCATAACATATATTGAATTTTATCTTGCCAGCGCTTTACTATTAATATTTATTCCTTTTGGTAGCTTTAAGTTTACCTCTTTTATGGCCGAAAAAGCTATTGGTGCGGTAATTTCTTATGGCACAAAGCTTATGATGTTAGGTGCTGTATATGGACTTTGTAGTAATGTCATAAATACACTATCTGCTGATTTTACTGGTGCCCCAGAGCCTCTTGGAGTAGTAAGCTCTGTCGCAGCTCCCTTTGCCCTAAGCCTATTATGTTGGCAAGCACCTGGCATGGCAGCCGGTCTTATCAACGGTGCTCCTAGTCTTACGGCAGGAACCGTTGCAGGTACAGCTATGGCACAAGGTGGTGCGATGGCAAGCCTTGGCTGGGGTGGTACGAAAGGTACAGCGAAGCTTGGCATGGCAGGTTCACGTGCTGCTGCAGGTCTAGCCGGTGCTCTTGTTTCTGGTGGTAAGGGTGTAGATGAAAATACAGCTCCTATTACTGGTGCATTGAAGCAGGGAGCTGGCCACGTATGGGATGCTGTAAAAAATAGTTCTGCAGGTCAGGCTATACAGAGTGTAGGTACATCCTATCATAGCGGATTTGATGCAGCTACCAGCAGGGCAGAGAACAGTAATTCAGGAAGCGAAGAAAGCAATTCCGATAATACAACAGCTGCGGCCGGAGCTTCACAAAGTAATGAAAGTAATGCTACTAGTAGCAGCGGAGCCGCTACTACCGTAAATAATGCTTCTGCAGACAACAATAGTAATGGTAGCAGTAATAGTGGTACATCATCAAACAGCTTTGAGAAGGCTATGAATAAAGCAAAAGAGGCAGTACCTCAGGATGCTCATCCAGAAGGTGGTATGAGTGTACCGCTGCCTAAGGAATAGGGGGAATAATAGTTGTTTTTTACTAGTGAGAAAAAGAAAAAAGCATTGGTCATAGGTATATCGCTTTGTATATTTCATAGTGTAGCTTATGCTTCTGCTCCTACATTCAGGGAAAGGATAGCGGAGATACTAGGTACTAATCCATATTCTATTCACTACAAAGGTCCTAAAGCTTTCAATGATACCTCATTGGAAGTAGCAGAACCAGCTGGTGATCAGAGCGTCTTTGAAGAAGAGGCTAAGGGTGAAGCTGGTAACTTTTCTAGTCTACTTTATGAAAGTGCTGCCTATAGAAAGCAGTTAGAATCACTTACCAAGAAAGCTGATAAAAAAATAAGCAACCCGAAACCAGTAAAATCTTTGCAATCAGGGGAAAAGCCTAGTAGTAAGGAATTAATTGAGAAAATAGATGATGTCCTTACTAAAGACGACCTGCTAGAAATTAAGGACCTGCTGAAAACAGCATTAAAAGATAAAGATAAGGAGCTTGCCAAAACAGCTATAAGCTCCTTGCACAAGGAAACATATAGGACAGCCGATAAAAGTCCTTTAGAAGCGAAATCTGAACCTGTAAAAAGGACATTGAACACAGATAAGGTATATGATTTGCCTGTAAGAATAGAGGAAGATGAAAGTCTGGACTATTTGGAGAGCAATGAAGAAAATTCAGAAACCAAACTCTTCACCTACAGAAGAGGAGAGAGCTATGAGGTATCGTCTGCTCCTGGATATATTACTGATATCCAGCTCATGGCGGGAGAACAGCTTCTTAATATCACTATTGGGGATACCAGAAGCTGGACGATAGAGACAAAAGCAATCTCAGGTCAGAATACGTGGCATGTATATGTCAAACCTTTGCAGGTCGGTATAAGCACTAATGCAATTATTGAAACAGATAAGCATACATACAGTCTGCGACTTGTCGCAGAACGTGACTATGCACCTATAGTATCTTGGATTTATCCAGAGGAACGGGAAGCTGTTTACAAGCCAGAAGGTGTGACAATGGAAGTAGAAAATGTCCAGGAACTAAACTTTGACTATAAAGTCAGCAAAGCTAAAAAATATCCGTGGACGCCTGAAACAGTCTTTGATGACGGCTTCAAGACCTATTTCGTGCTATCTGATAAGGCTGCAATGAAATACACTCCGGCCGTATTTCAAAAAAGAGCTTCTGGACAATTAATACATCTAGACTATAGAGTCATCAACAATATGCTCGTAGTTAACAAAGTATGTGAAGAGTTTTTCCTCTGCACTGATAATAATGACTTTGTTAATGTTAAAAACTGTTCTGCAGATAACATCTGGGGACGATAAAAAATAAAGAAAAGGGGTAAAGAATTATGAACAAACAGGATTTAATCAGAGTAGTAGCAAACAAGGCAGATATTTCTCAAAAAGACACTGGAAAAGTCCTCAATGCTATGATTGAAGTAATTACTGAGCAGGTTGCCTGTGGAGAACAGGTACAGATTATAGGATTCGGTACTTTTGAGAAAAGAACAAGACCTGCCCGTCAGGGAAGAAATCCTAGAACTGGTGAAGTAATGGAAATTCCAGAAAAGACTGCACCTGCATTTAAGCCAGGAAAAGCATTTAAGCAATTTGTGGATCTCGCTTCTACAATGAAACAAGAGGTGAAAAAATAATGGATATAGAGGATGTAACTAGGGAAGAAGCTACTGAACTTGGTGCTTTTCGTGAAGATGCGTTAACTGAAGAAGAAGCTTTAGCTGCTGCTGAAGAATGAGGTAGATCTTATGGATAAGGGTAGTAGAACAGCTCAGTATCATAAGCAGGTTGCCGAAGAAATAATTAGTATGCTTGAAAAAGGTACTGCACCATGGCAAAAGCCATGGGATGGTATCAGCAGTGTACCAATCAACGGCTCTAGTGGGAAGAGATATAGAGGCATAAACATGATAAGGTTATATATGGCGAGTCAGGAATTTGGTTATACTGATCCTCGCTGGATGACCTTCAAGCAGATATCTGAAGCAGGCGGCAAAGTTAAGAAAGGTTCGCATGGAATGCGAGTCGAGTATTGGATCTTTGAAGAAAAAGCAAAGGATAAAGATGGTAATCCTATTTTGGACGAAAATAGAAAACCGGTCTATCAGGAATTAAGTAGGCCAAAAGTTATACATAGTACAGTATTTAATGTGGAACAGACAGAAGGAATACCTGCCTATGTGAAGCCTAATCACCAGTGGAATCCTTTGGATCGTGCCGAAACAATATTACAAGCCTGTGGGGTTCCTATAATACATGATCAAAGTGACAATAATTTTTACCTACCTAGTAAAGATGAAATACACCTTACTCCAAAAGAAAGTTTTTTATCTTCGGAAGGATATTATGGAACTGCTTTGCATGAAGTAGGACATAGTACTGGACACACTAGTCGCCTTAATCGTGACCTTAGTGGAACTTTTGGAACAGAAAGCTATGCCAAGGAGGAGCTTAGAGCTGAGATTGCAAGCTTCATGCTTTGTAATGATTTGCAAATTGCTCATCCAGCTATGAATGAGCAGCATGCAGCATATGTTGGTAGTTGGATTAAGGCTCTAAAAGAGGATTATAATGAAATTTTTCGAGCTGCCGCAGATGCAGAAAAAATTTGCAATTATGTTTACGAACGGGAAAAAGAATATGTTAAGGAGCATGATGCTCTAATCAATGAAGATGGTATTTTAGATCCTGATTTTATTACAGATATGGTAGAATATGGAGTTTTCGAGGAAAGGAACAGTGAAGAAAATATGAGTGAAAAATTAAGTCCAAGTGAAAAGTTAAGAGAAGTTATGGATAAGAATGGTCTTGGCTATGGTAATCAGGAAAAGCTGGCCAGTGAAAATCAAATCAAATTTATGGATAGACATAAAATCAAATATGAGCAAGACATAACCTTCAAGGAAGCAAGTGAGCTTATTGACCACACTCTTAAAATGAATGTTGAGCAAACGAAGCCCAAGGAATCTTTGCCTATTACTAAGCCTCAGCAGGCTATGATTGAAAAATATAACATCCAGCTTCCAGAGGGGGCAGATCGCCAGGTTGCATCAAAGCTTATCGGAGTGGCTGTAAACAAGGATAAAATAGCTAATTTTACAATGCCTCAGGGAAGAAAGCTGTTACCAAGCGAAATCTATCTCGGAACGGCAAAGGAAATGTTGGATAAAAAGAACTCAATAGATGATAAAGCTATTGCAGCAAAAATGCTGAAAAATGGGATTTCCGTAGATACTGTACGTAACACAATTTATCGTAATAGTCCAGTTAATAGCTATAAGGCTGCTGATGAAGCTGTAAAAAAAAGCAATGCAGATGCCTAGTGTTGCAAAAGCAGTCAAAGAGGCAGGCAGAAATATGTGATAGTTATGAAGAGGCTATTAATTGTTTTAGTGTCATTATTTGTGTTGATGAGCAGTGCATCAGCATCTGCAGTAATAACATCTCCGTATGGTTGGCGTATTCATCCTGTAACTGGTGAGTACAAATTCCACACAGGAATAGACATAGGATATGGTTATGGAGAAGATATTGCTGCTATGATGCCTGGTCGTGTCGTATATGCTGCAGAATATGGAGGTTACGGCAATTGTATTATCCTAGAACATGCTGGAGGTGACCATACTTTATATGCCCATTGCAGCAGGTTTTATGTAAACTATGGACAGTATGTGCAAAAGGGGACTGTAATTGCTGCAGTCGGTGATAGTGGTATAACCACTGGTCCACATCTGCACTTAGAGTGGTGGCATAATGGACATTACGCCGATCCAATCAAGCTTTGGGGGTAATTATGGATTATCAAGTATCTACCAATCAGGAGATTGGTAAAAATCTACGCTTGGAGCGAATAAAAGCGGGAATGACACAGAAGCAATTAGCAGACAAACTGCGAAGCAGTGGAATTACCATAGATAATAATGTTATTTCAGCGTTCGAGAGAGGCATAAAAGATTTTACTATAGATATGGTTAAATCTTTGGCTCTTGCCTTGGATTGTTCAGAAGCAGATCTTACTGGACGCAAACAGGATGTTGAGCTTACGCCTGAAATGGTAACTTCACTTGAAGCTGCGGTATCATATTTAAAGAAGATAGTTAAATAAGGAGCTTTATGAAAAATAATAATGTACTGGTATACTCCAAGACTGGTCAGAGACTGGCTAATACATCACCAAGAAAAGCCAAAATGCTATTGAAAAATAGAGAAGCTAAGATTGTAGGAAAAGAGCCATTTGCAATACAGCTCTTTCATCTGACCGGAACTGCAGGAGCTTTCTCAGAAAATCTGAAGGAGGAATAATGCTTTTATTTGATTTCGGCGAAATGCTGAGTATAGCGAAGATAGGCAGCAAAAATCAATTAGAACTGCATAGCAATCTCGTAGACTATAGTCCTGACTTATTTGAAAAAACGGAAAAAATCGAGACAGTTTTGAATTACCTTTATCACGAAGATTCAGATAAAGAAAAACTGCAGCACGAAGCTGTGTACATATCTTTATCTGCAGGATGTGGATTACAATACAAAACCTTCGGAGTTGCCCAGGATGCTTTTATGGTTAATGGTAGCCGGACTACCAAAGCAGAGCAGCAGGAAGCGATAGTAGAAGTTTGCAAAAATAATCTGAGTGCGAAGTACACTCCGTCTGTTATTAACGTTTATGTAACGGATACAGAGTATATTTTATCTGTAGGATACATTCCCACTGAATATCTGCATAATCTACAGTCAGCATTTAACAATATGGGAGTATCAGTTTTTGATATCAAGCCATTTGGAAGCTTACTTTATCAAGCTGTTAATAAAGAGTCTTTGGGCCAATGTATCGTGGATGCTGGGAATGAACTTATTTTAATAAATAGCCTTGGCCTGATTGGTTGGAGCAAGCCTGATGATTTTGTGGTTGCAGATAATGAACTGGCTAATAATTATTTAATGGCTCAGTCTGAAGCCCTGTATCGTATAGAAAATACAGATACATCGTTAATTGGAATTAAGGATATCAGGCCGTACTTGAATGCTGATTATGATGGTGAAATTAATTCTTGCGTTGTCGCTGCTCTAGCTCTTATGAAGCAGCAAAAAGCAGAATTAAAAGGGGGATTAAGTGATGTTGCCAATAAGATTAGGCTCTTTTTTGACAAACGAAGAAGTCAAGAAAACTAAATACGAATATAACAAGCCTTTAATTAAATTATGCTGCTTAGCAATCTTTGTCCTGACGGCTGCCAGCAGTACTGTTATGGGTGCTGCAGTATTATATGCAAAATATAATGCTCCTACGCCTATTGTTGCTGAGCGGGAATATAATGCGGCTCAGAAGCAAGTCACTAATATAACCAAGAGTCTAGCCGTTATCCGAGATGCTCGTCCCAATAATTTAGATGCTCTTGATGTTGTATCAATAATTAGTAGTGCTGCTGCTTCCAGTAAAATTACTGTTACAGATATAGACATAAATGCCAATAAATACGTTATAAAAGGATTAACACAAAACATTAAGGACGCTAATGAATTTTCCAGTGCTTTAGATTTTGATAAGAGCTATACGAAATCACTTAGCAATATCTCTAATAATAGTGGAGAAATGAATATGGATTTTACGGTTACTATTACGCCTGCTAAAGAGCAGAAGGGGGGCAAAAAGTAATGCTGACGTATTTTTTTAAAGACAGCTCCCCTTTTAGACGCAATATGATGCTTTTGGTAACTGGTTCGGTCATTATGACTGCGTGCTCACTCTTTTGCTATACCAATTTTGTTAATCTCTCTCAAGCAAATATTAAAGCCAAGGCAACCTATGAGGCTCAGGCAGAGTGGCTGCAAAACTACGATTATAAGGCCGTACAAGAATTAGAAAAAACAATCTTACGACCAATTCCTGCAGCAAGCCTGGATAAAGTACAAAAAGAGCAATTAGAGATGTTTAGTAAACATAATCTTGCCCTTGTCAATGTCAGTAAGAAGAATCAAGCAGTAAAGGGCAAGCTGAAATCAGTCTCTACATCTGTTATAGCTGAAGGACGTTGGGAAGATGTAACTGCTCTTTTGAATGAATTTGAGAAAAAACATCTTGTTGTAATCACCAATCTTAAACTATCTAATGATAAATCTGTTACCTGCAAGATGGATTATAGTATTTATTACAACTAGGAGGTAGGCAATGCGTAAAATAAGTTTTCTGTGTTATGCGACCGTTTTAGTCTTGTCTGCAGTTAGCGGTATTATTCTAAGTAGCCTATCCTTATATATTTCTAAGCCCGTTAAGCCTTTAACTACTAATCTGCCAATCATTGACTACGACAAAATCAATACTCACAAGGGCGGTATTATCCTAGGACAGTCTCCTTTCAAGGGTACATTGACAGCTCCTGTTTTACCTGAAGCTCCAGTTCCACCATCAGTGCCAGGGATGCCCGACATAGCTGCCGATGATAAGCTTGTAGTCCTTGGCGTGCTGCCACCAGATGTATGTATTATCCGTAAAGGAGCTGATACAGTGACTGCAAGAATTGGGGATGATACTAAATTAGGTCACATTGGTAATATAACACCTCGAGGTGTATATATAGACGGTAATTTCATAAAAATACAATAAGAGATTGGAGTTGTGATGATGAAATTTAAATATAAATCAAAAATAAAAAAGACAGTTGCTGTTTTAATGGCTGCCCTTACATTTTCCTCTAGCTGTTTAGCGTTCCCTGTTGACTTTGCTCCTGGCACTCCTGTTGTAGACGCTGTCAGGGCTTTGGGATATAAAGCCGGCCAAAATATCGTTATCAATGGCAACCTTAATGGCACATTGTCTATGCACATGGACGATACGAATTTTGAAGATGCACTTCATGCAATGAGTCTGGCTGGCAATTTTTCTTACGATTATGTAGGCAATACTGTTCTTGTGGCTCCTGCAGACGAGCTGAAGACAATTGAAACCTTTAGACTTAACCATCTTGAACCCGAGCTTATAGCTAAACAGATGGAGCTTATTGTTGATTCTGGTGAGGTTGTTGTAAATAACGACAATCATACAATCGCAGTAAAAGGCAGCAGTGGTGCATTAAATCGTGTGAGAGAGCAACTGGAGCAGCTTGATGTAGCACAGCAGCAGGTAAATATAAAGTGTGCCGTAATTGAATTATCTAAATCCAAAGCTCGTAATATCGGTCTATCTTACCTTTCTGATGTATGGAGCAAGGATACAAGCATTAGCGGTTATAACGGCTTTAAATTCTCTATTACCGGTCAGCACGAAGAGAATCTTGGAACAGGTAATGTTCTAGCTCGTCCGAATGTAACTACATTTGACGGACGTAAAGCTACCATTCTCATGGGCGACAAAGTCCCCGTATTCACTTCTTCTTCAGATTCAAACGATACCGATTCCGATGCATCTTTGACTGTAGAATACAAAGAAGTTGGTGTAAAGCTAGAAGTTATTCCCCGTATCAACGAAAAAGATAAAGAAACCATCACTATGACAATTAAGCCCAATGTCTCTACAATCAGCCAATGGGTAGAAAGTGGCAATAATAAGGCTCCGCAAATTTCTGAGCGTAGTGCAGAGACTACTGTAAGGGTAAAAGCTGGAGAAACTATTCTTCTTGGCGGATTGTTAAAACAGGAAGAGATTAAGAATATCAAACAAATTCCGTTCCTTTCTAAGATTCCTATTCTTGGTGAGATTTTTAAATCCCGTAGTATTGATAAAAAGGATACTGAAATTCTGATTGCCATTACTCCTACTATTATTCATGATGAAAATGGCGTCCCTCGTGTAGATCTGCAGCAAACTAGTCCTAAATTGCATCGTAAACTTATGGAAATGCAGCAGGAAAAAATCGAATCCAATGTAGGTACTGAGACACAAGAAGCACTTGATACTATGAGCAGCGATCTTCTGAAGAAAAATGAAGAAGCGGAAAAAGCGTTAAAAGCAAAAGATGAAGAACTAGCAGCTCTTAAACGTGAAAAAAAGGCTCTTGAAGCTGAGCTGAGAGCTAGCAACAAGAGCATGAAGAAGGTTATTAAGGCTTTAGAGGGTGATAAGTAATGTGGCCTACATATACTGAGCAGCTAAGTAACGCTGCGATACCGACAGAAGTATTATCTTTAGTCCCTCAAAAGTTTATGGAGCAGAGATTTCTTATGCCCCTTAGTTTTGAGGAAGAACCAGGATTACTGACGTTAGTAACTAGTAAATATATCGAAAATTATGCAGATTCAAGTATTATTCTTAATTACTTTAAGAAACATAATACTGCTATTCGTAGCATCAAATTATTAAGTATATCCTATGATAATTTTGCCAGCGGGTACAATGCTCATTACAAGCAATCTTTTACTCCTGCTGTAGCAACAGAACAGGTGAAGATTGACACTAGTAAGGTAACATCTGAGCAGACCAAGATAGCTGATAATATCCTGCAGCAAGGTATTACCGCTAATGCGTCCGATATTCACATCACGCCTTCTAAGGATGGTCCATCAAAGGTAGAATTCCGTATTGATGGTAAGATTTATGATTCTGGCATTGTATTAAGGCAAGAAGATGCTGTGACTATCTGTAATATCTACAAGCGTAATGCTGGCCTTGATGTCAATGATCTTATTGGACAAGACGGACGTTTTACGTTCTTAGGTAGAGACTTCAGACTTTCTACTCTCCCTTATGGTAACGATAATATTTCTAACAAGATTGTTCTTCGTATTCTAGGTGCAATGGATTCTGTTAAAAATCTTGATGAATTATCCTTTAGCGATGAAGAAGTCTGGAAACTTAGAAAGCTTATTCATAAGCCTAGCGGAATCCTTTTAGTTTGCGGTCCTACCGGTGAGGGAAAATCTACAACTCTATATAGCTGCATCAAAGAGATTAAGGAATATAATAATCCAGTTGTAACTACTGCAGAAGATCCGATTGAAAAGTTTATCACTGGCGTATCTCAAACGCAAGTAAAGGAAGCTGATAACGAGAATGCATCTCTTACATTTGATAAAATCATGCGTTCTAATTTACGTCAGGATCCAGATGTCATCATGGTAGGTGAGATTCGTGATAAACCAACTGCAGTTATGGCAGTCCAAGCATCGCAAACTGGTCACTTTATCCTATCTACCCTGCACGTAAGAAATAGTATCAGCGTATTTCGGCGTTTAAGTGACATGGGAGCTAATACAGCAGGCTTTGCTGAACAGATAGTAGGAATTTCAAGTCAGCGTCTTTTATCAGTCAATTGTCCCCATTGCAGGAAGAAGATTGTTTCTCCTTATAATTATCTCCTTCGTCAGCAAGATTTAGATATGCTGGAACAAGGTACAGATGATAATGGCAATGAGGGTTATCTCAGTTATATCTCTACAGGCTGCGAGCAATGTAATCATACTGGTTTTCAGGGGCGTGTACCTATTATTGAAATTATTGAGTTCAATAATTTTCTTAGGGACTATTTTGCAGAAAAGCATGGCCTTATTGAGATTGAGCAATATCTTCGTAAGAATACTGACTTTAAGAGCTTATGGGATAAGGGTATGACGCATATTGTTGATGGAACAGTAAGTGTTGAAGAACTATTAGGTACTATCGAACCTGATATCGAACTTCCTCCTGAAATTGATGACTCTACTCATGGTTCTTCAGATATTACTACAATTGTTGATTATGGTAAATATAGAAACCGTAATAAACGGCCGAGGTGATTACAGTGAATGTTATAGATAAGATAAAAGATTACTTCGATAGACCTAAAAGTATAGATTACTACAACGTTTTTAGCCAAATTTATATGCTGCTTACTAGTGGTAGCACATTACAGCAAGCTATTAAAGATATTACACCATATCAAGATAAAAAGCCTTTAAAAAATGCTCTAGTATCTATTCAAAAAAGTCTGATAACAGGACTTTCAACTGGAGCTGCTTTTAGAAAAGAAAATGTTTTTCCGAAGATTGTTGCTCCATCACTTGAAGCAGGAGATAGAGCAGGTGCACTTAGTCGTGCCTGTTACCAGCTCAGTGAAATGTTTTATTTACAGCATAATCTCT
>ENA-ORPF01000800-ORPF01000800.1-human-gut-metagenome-genome-assembly--contig:-NODE-800-length-29167-cov-5.002576_pt1 | contig 29167 bp, 16 predicted proteins | sample MGYA00242140_ERZ509070 | MGnify/ENA primary metagenome ERZ509070 (study PRJEB26280, sample SAMEA2338713) | human gut metagenome | biome: human gut; feature: human-associated habitat; material: faeces... | reverse complement strand
AATCTGATTTGAGCATCCTACTAGATGCTTGTGAAGAGTATATGCTGGATGCTCAAACAGCAAAGCAAATCATCGGTGAGGTGGTGGATGCGGTAAAAGGATGGCATGAATGGGCCGTGCGGTTGGGTATATCCAAGAGGGAAATGGATTTGTTTCGTGGTGTATTTGACCAAAGAATCAACTTTGAATAGGGGAAATTATAAGCATGATTTGGATAATAGAATCTTTAATAACCTGTCATATAATAAACAAATTATATTGTTTTTGCTCATTATATGATAGGTTGGCAGATATCGCGCGTTGAAATATGCAATTTAGTCACGATACATGAGATAATTCATCTTGCAAAGCCCTGCATCTTTTATATTGGGTTTGCAACTTCGCTTTGGCTTGGTTCACTTTATCCCGACCACCGATGCGGATGGCACGTTGTAGATAATCACATAAATTTTGATAGGTTCTTCTGTTACGTTCATGAACATCCATCATTCGGATTGCGTGCTGGATATAGCGGTCAATAAGTTCTTCCCGATAGGTAGGCAGAAGGGCAGATTCATACTTGATAAAGGTGGAAATGTACGAATTCTTTTGCAAGTAAGCGTGCAGTTTTTCAGTCCATCCCTCTTTGGCACAGATATCTGTATATAAACCACCATGTGCAGGAAGTGCCATTTCTGACAATTGTACAATAAAGGCAGGCCATTGTTCGGTTGGAATCACCTCTTTCAGCAATTTATAATATTCCTCTTTCAAATGGTTTTCATTCAAAAGAAGGTAGCAGGTTACCTCCTTGACCATCTGTTTATTGCCTTCCTTTTGCGCAATTTCAAGTTTCCATTGGTTCCATTGGGTTACCAATCCTTGATATTCTTTATCTTGTATGATGCCTTCTTCGCAAAGTTGGTAGGCACGTTGGTAATCCGAGTCTTGCATGGCATCCTGAATAGCCTGTCTTCTGAACTTTTCGATCTGAAGATGTTGAAGGGCAAACTGCTTACCGGCTTCTGCCCCTTTATATTCAGTCAATAAATCCTTTTTCAGCATCATCATTTCGGAATACATGTATCCTTCTTTTAAGTTGGTATCACTTTCCAGTTTTTCCAATATTTCATCATACTCTTTTTCACAGTTGGCATGCTGATACAGAATTTTATATATATCCAAATGCCAATCCCAACCATTAAATACCTTGTCTTGAATACATGACCAGCAAGCATCCATCAATGCTGTGCGTCCGTTTTCATCCAATATACATACCTCTTCATCATCCAATGCATGCAAACTGTTGAAAGCTTCATTTATGATAATACTCAGATAACCTTCACTGTCATCCGAATTGTCCAACGCTATGATTGCTTCCCTCAGTATTTCAAAGCAGATATCAATGGTTGCTTTAAAAATGCCTTTCTCTCGGAACGTGTTAGCCGCTTCTAAAACATCATACATTTGATCAAATAATATGGATTGTTTGTCGAAAGGAATGTAGTCGTATTCATCTTTGGCATCATAAAAGGCTTCAGCGATTTGATTAAGGTAAACTTTGACTGAATCCTTGTTGATAAAATAGGATTCAAATGCTTTTAAAAACTGGGTTTTAACAACAGGTTCACTTAAGATTTTCTTTATGAAGGAACGTAAATCCTCTTCTGGAATTTGTTGTAAAACTTCGATAAACTGTTCTTTTTTTATTTTGTTTTTCTTAGCCATGATACCATGTATTATAGGTTGTAGTTAGTATACAGACCTTCTCTCTGATGGGCCTATATGCATTTGGGGAACAAAGATAACCTATTTGTTTGTAACTCTATCCTAAAAAATGGTATATTTTCAGTATGAATGGTTGAAAAACAAAGGTAATCTATGGTACTAACAACGAAGAAGATGTAATGTTTAACGGAAGCATAAGGATGTAGTACACCTGTGCTTCACAAAATATTACATCACAATGAGCAGATCAAAAAAGAAGTTCCCAGCAGGGGGCATTGGGGCGCAGTTTAAAAGTTCCGTGGAATCCCATCCTAGCCAAAGATAGTACATACCCTATACAAGAAGAATGGAATATCAGCAATGCCATGTAGCTGTGCCTTTACTGCTTGTTGATACTTATTGTAACTTGTCTTTAACTGCTTATCATTTACCCACGCAGCATATTTACATCGCTGATTATCAATAGTATAGCGCTCTAAAAGGTACAACCGGTAGGTTGGCAAGTATCTGAGAATGTGTAAGTTAGTGATTTTTAGCACCATTCTCGGCTTGTACCTCCATTTTGGAAAGTAAAAGTAAGTGTAATTTCTTGAATATCAAAATGTGCGGTACAAAAACTTGTAAAAAATGGCGTTTTTTGATGAGAAAAGGTACAAAAATGGCTCTGAAACCGAGAGCCACATTATGATTATTTTGCGAAGTACTCCGTCTTCAACCAATAGGCATAAATCGGGTCCTGGAACGAGATTTCAGCAGCCTTATTATCCAATATATCATTCTTGATAAGGGCAGCCTTTGAACGGGAGATTGAGGTCGTTGAAGAGATTTGATAGCGATGCATCACTTCAGTCGAACTGATGGCCTTTTCGCAGGCAATAAGAGCTTTGAGACAGTTCAATTGCTGTGTGGTCAGTGTTTCGGTGATTGTCACAAACAACAGCCTTATGTGGCAGCGGTCGCTATTTCTTAAGATTGTTTAAGTAGTAATATTCTGAATAGAAAAGGAAGTATTATTTCTTTTTCTGTTCAAATTATTGCTATATTTGCAGTATGGATAGAAAATTAACTGAAATAGGAACCATTCCAGTTACGACTTCAATCATTGAATCGTTGTATCCGGAACTTAAGTCTGCTGACAAGAAAGTAACCTGGCTCGAAAAGCAAGGGATTATCATCAGATTGAAGCGAGGACTTTATGTGATCAACCCCGAATATTCAGGAAAGACTCTATCAAGTGAGTTGATTGCCAATCATCTCTATACACCTTCGTATATTTCAATGTCTACTGCACTACGATATTATGGGCTTATCCCCGAGGCTGTATATGTTCATCAATCAATGACTGTAAAACATCCCCGAAGCTTTCAAACTCCAGTCGGCAATTATGATTACAAATATATTTCAAGAAAGGCATTTCCGATAGGAGTAAGGAGTATGAATAAAGGTGCCTATGCATTTCTGATTGCATCACCGGAAAAGGCTTTGTGTGATTTGATTGCCAATTCCTCAAAAGTCATTCTTCGTTATATGAAGGATGTAGAGATATATCTTGAGCAGGATATTCGTATGGATATGGATGAGTTCCATAAGATGGACGCAACTATATTTGAAGATTATATCAATGTGGGCAAAAAGGCTGATTCAATTTCGACACTTTTAAAATTCTTAAGACGATGAAAAATGAAATATTCGACAATATGCTTTCCCGTTATGATCTAACAACGGAGCAACATAAGAGAAACGCCATATTTGAAGTTAACCAACAAATGATACTTGCAGGCCTATATGCTGGAGGTTTCTTTGAGTCGGCTGCGTTCTATGGCGGAACTTGCCTGAGAATCTTTCATGGTTTGCAGCGTTTCAGTGAGGATATGGATTTTTCACTGCTTACGCAAGATGACAAGTTCGATTTTACGAAATACTTCCCTGCTATCATTGATGCCTTTGCAATGGTAGGTCGTGAGGTTGAAATAAAGAAAAAAGACAAGAAGAATTTCGGAAAGGTCGAATCAGCATTCCTTAAGGATAATACCGATGTGTATGATGTGACTTTTCAGACAGAGAAGTCTATAAAGATCAAGATTGAAGTGGATACATGTCCACCGTTGAACTTCAAGACGGAACAAAAGCTATTGCTTCAACCTCATTCATTTATGACTCGTTGTTTTACACTTCCGGACCTATTTGCAGGCAAGATGCACGCACTGGTTTATCGTGCCTGGAAGAATAGGGTTAAAGGCCGTGATTGGTATGACTTTGAATGGTATGTACGTCATAGTATTCCGTTTGATTTTACCCATTTGGCAGAACGATGCAAGCAGTTTAACAATGAGGATATTACTCCAGAGTTATTCAAGGAGAAACTCATTGAGCGTCTTTCTACAGCTGATATAAAACAAGTGAAAGAAGATGTATTGCCTTTCGTCCGCAATCCAAAAGAACTTGATATTTGGTCAAATGATTATTTCGTGCAGTTGGCTGAGATGGTAAGAATTGAATAATACAACATTAAAATTTGAGGACTAAGATTTTCTCTACACAGTAGGTGTATATATCTTTGATTATAAATAGTCTGGGACTCTAAGACACTATGGCCAGTAGATAGACAAGTACCTAGGAATGAGTAAATTCCTGATTTTTAACACCATTTTCGGTTAGTGTCTCAATTTTGGAAAGTAAAATTAAATGTAATTTATTGTATATCAAAATTGCGGTACAAAAGCTTTTGAAAATGTCGTTTTTGATGAAAAAAGGTACAAAAAAGGCCCTGAAACCAAGAGGGGGACCAGAGCCGCAATTTTATTATGATTTGAGCTATTTTTTACTTTTGGAGCAATAATTATTCAATCTTACGATCCAATATACTATCAAAAGAACTATCAAAAGAACTATATGAGAAATTTTCTGTATATTTAATTATTGATAATATAGAGGCAATATGAAAAATTATCCAATTAAATACTTACATGGAGAAGTTAGTAAGATTTTCGCAACCTTGCAGGGTGTTGATTTTAATAATGCTGTTAAAAACGGATTTATCAATGATATCTTTGAAGCAGATACCGAGGGAAAAATAACAGAAACATCGCATATACTTAACAATAGAGTTCACTTGTCTATGGCCTTTTGCCAATACCTTTGGATATTTTGTAAAATAGGAATTCTTTTTTCGGATAATGACATTGTAAACGAATGCATTTCTATAATGCCGGAAGATGAACGGAGGAAATTTTATCAAGAATTAGAATTTGCGAAAACGAATGCAGATCTAAATATTAAAGGTGTAAAAGAAGCTTTGTATGCAGATTCAGTTCTTAATCGTGAAGATGTTTTGCGTACAACATCTGAACTTGTAGGATATGCAAATGAGATAAGTGAAAATGGAGCTTCAAATGACTTGAAGGAAAAACTTCTCAAGTATATTCAAGATCCAATATTCTCAATAGGAGTTAACGGTGCTTACACTTATGCTCTTGCTTTTATATTACTTCATGAATATTCTCATTTTGAATTAGGACATAATCAGACTGAAGGCCCCAAAAATGATGAATTAGATGCCGATTTCTCAGCTTTTTGGAGCTTATATTCAGAAGCAAAGAACGAGCAAGAAGCAAGAACAGTCGTAGTTGGAATGGTATGTTCTCTATCTACAATAGCAATCTTGCAGAGGACATGGCAGGAGACGGAAGAACATCCTTCGATAACAGAAAGAATAGAAAGACTATTGGATAGCGTTAATGACAAACCAGAGTGTTTAGTAAAAGTAAAACATATGATTTGCTACTACATTCGCATTTGGGCATTCGTAACTGGCTGTGGAGATTGCCCTGACTTTGTTGAAGGAGACTTAGACAAATCTTTTGATGAAATGTTTGAATATGTGAAGCAACATTAAACAATACATAAACAATCTGAAATATCTAAATATACATATTATTTTTTCATGTATATTGAAGTTTTTTAAGTCTCTGATAAAACAGGTATGTAAATTAGATTAAATTCATCAAATAATACTTTTATATAAACTATGAGTTATATTATTCCCAATTGTTTTGCAATATCTTGAACTAGTTTAGCAAGAGGGCGTTTTAAAATATCATCAGATTTATCGTAATTACCTAAAATAAAACGATTAATATCTGCTTTCTGTGGAATAAAATTAAATCCTGAATTTTTTAAAGCTTTGATTGCAGATGTATTGTTAGCACGATATTTCCAAATTATTTCTTCAACTGTGTCGTTAAAATTTTTATATAATTTATTTATGTGGAAATAATTATCATAATCATCAACCATTTGTTGTGGAGTACCTAAATTGGGGCCAAAAATAATACGAAGATCATCAGAATTTCCTGTCATACTATATTTAAGAAATGACTGATTGTCTAATGTAAATTTAAATGGAGATATATTTGATGTATTGTATAGTTGAAAAATAGGGATTTTGTCACTCTTAATTTGATTACAGTGAGCGCAACATGGATATAAATTAAAAAAAGATGTCGCTAAATAAGGATACTTACTTTTGGGCATATAATGGTCAAGCGTATATGTAGAAAGATATGTTTTACTTCTACTCGTTTTACCTTTTTTTACAGATACGGCATACTGTGTTCCACAATATATACATGATTTTATATTTAAGTTTTTCATATATTTCGGAAATATTTTTTCCCTTACATCGTCATAACCCATAGCATTAACAATATGCACATAGACTGCTTGGTACACTGAGTTATTAGTTCCATCCTTCTGAGTTATATTTAACCTTATCTTCCGTGATAGATTTAAATTAGTAAAGAATGAAGCTATTCGTGTGATATAGTCATTAGGCTTTGCCGTAATTATATCCATATAATTATTAATAATTTGTTGTACATATGCAGCTTCTATAGTGAGATTTGCTCTATTTAGATCGTTAACTAAACGTGTTAATCTATCTTCTGGTTTGTCCGCTAAACCTCTCAAGTCTTTGAGATAGTCATTTGCATACTGCTCTATTTCAGGTGTAATGGCAATTTGTATCATTCTCTGTCCTCCTCAATACGTTCAATTTCTGCTTTGTATAGCTCAATTTTGTCCTGTTTATAGATAAATTTACTATCATGATACATAGCCATTAATTGTTCTTTAACTAAAGGATCACCAATGGTAAGAATAAAATGGCGTGCTTTTTTTGTATCCCAATATTCATCATTATTAGTACCATTGCTGAGATATTCTATTAGATCTAATACTTTTCTGCGGATAAATTCTCCCATAAAACCTTTATTAAGAAAAAAACTTTGATATAGTATATCATTGACATTGGCACAAAATGAATTGATTTTTACTTTATTGTTCCAAACTTCTCCTTCGTTTAAATAAAGAATATTTTGTTGCGGGATATCACTCAGTATAAATGGAGAATGAGTTGATAATAAAATATTAAAGCCACAATTTTCGTTTAGTTTCATCCGGCTAATGGTTGTAATAAGATTATTTAAAAACTGTCGTTGAAAATCGGGATGGAAGCAGAGTTCTATTTCATCTAATAATAGATTTATACATCTGTATTTTACCCGATTCTTCTCTGTAATAGACAATATATTTTTACAATGATATACAATGCTACTGAGAACGAATAACATTTGCAACTCACCTGAACTTAATAATGAAATAGATATTGGACGTTCGTTAATCTTTTCTTTTTTAATGTTGTATTTATCTAAAATGATATCATGCTCGAAGAAGGATGGAGGCATATATTCCATAATATCATCTAAATCATGATAATCTATTTTATCTTTTAAGTTTAAAATAGTTAGGAATGTATCATAATCAGGATGCCCCATCAATAAATCATAATCAACTTTACGTCCGCTATAATTTGTGAGAAAATTTACCGTTTGCCTTAATTTAAGTGTAATATGTGATGAATCATTACAAAGTTCATGGATAAAATCCGCCAACTCAAAAGGTTCCCAAATTCCCTTTTCATTACCAGTTTCCGTAGCAAAACACAAACTCATTTTTGAAAAATCATCATAATACCTATAAGCTGGATATGTGCCGGCAATATTAAGTACCTTATACACAAGATATAAATAACCTATGAGTTGTAAATCGTCTTCATTGCCAGTGTACACGAAGTCATACGCTTCTATTATACAGCGAGCGTATGATTTAGATGAAGCCAAGGATTTTTTAAATAGGTCAATTATTGTATTATAACGATAATTATAGTCATTATGGAATTTTTTCTCATCAACATCTGTTTTTAAATCCTTTATGCTGAATTTTTGTAATAGCGTATCCGGCCAAAAGGTATAGTTGATGTTATTTAATTGGTAATTCTCTATAAATTCTAAGTTATTTTTTTCGCTGTATTTTAAAATAGATATTAAACGGTTTTCATTCAAATAACTTTCTGTATCCATATCAAGAATTCCATTATCACGATACGGATTTAATACAATAGGTATTCTGTAACCATCATTTTTATGATAGAGGCACTTAATCCATGGATAACCTCCAGATTGCCCTAAGATTATTTCATCGCCTCGATAGTTTTTTTCATAAAAAGCATGTATACTATAATTTATAACTAATGTATAAAATAGGTTTTTTGTAATTTCTAAAATTTTTTCATCCGTAGGTTTCTCGATGTGTTCATAATCGTCGCCAAATTCATTGTTTAATATTCCAAAGACATATTTGTGAGAACCTATTTCAAATGCCATTGTTTCCCCTCTACTCTTGATACATCCAATTTCACTATTATATATAAAACCTAGGTCAGCATATATATCCTTAATATAACTGACTTTCATCGAATGTTCATTTTCTGGAATGTGTTTGAAAAGCATATAAGCTAGATTATTCATTATCCGTATGATAATTTCAAACAATGTACTTTTCCCGCAACCATTTTTCCCGACAATCGCTTGTACAAATATGTTTTTCCCGAACAAATCATTTATAAACGAATCTCCATCATTGGTAGTGTATTGGTTGAAGCAGTATTTCTCTCCTTCTTTTAGTATTTTCCTAATAGATGGAGCACACCCTAATTTAATTTCTATGTATGATAATAAAAACGACTTTAATTGTTGCATAGTTTTATTTTCATAATGACATTCAAATACAGGTTGCTTATTTTAAACGCCCTTTATTACAAACAAGAAATTGTCTAAATTTTATTTTAACACAACCTCTTGCAAAAAATAGTTTATTAAGCAACTCCTTTACAAGCCTATTGTATCTATTTTAATAATTCTAATATTTTTTTTAATTCATAAGGTTTTGAATATTCTTGTTCATTAAGGGTTGTTGAACAAACAGCTTGGATTGTAATTTCAGGATGTTTTAATAGAATATTTTTAAACAAAATAGTATTCTCTTTATTCAAACGGTAAGTCTGAGTTAATACCTGTCCATATTCTAACTTTAATGGAAATTTATATCGTTCACCTATGATGTTTGTTAAGTAGAAAATTTTAAAGTCATCATATGGAATAGATAATTCAAAATATGGGGAATTAATATATCTAGGCTCCTTACAAAGATTGGTTATATCAACATAAAAAGCAATTCCTTCTATTTTACCAGTTGGCTTTCCAAACATTGTCTCTATAAGTATCTTTACTCCAAATACCACATTTAAGACAGATTCAGATATATCATTTTTCCTTTTGTAATGATTTAACTCATGTAAAATAAAGTCTTTTGGATTATTAATTTCATCAATAATTACTTTGAGAACATCCTCGTATTTACTGTCATCTCTGATATCATCACCATTTCTTCCAGATAAAATAGAAGGGAATGATGTCTTAAATGTACCGGAACGGAGTATTGGATAATATTTTGTAGTGTCTATATCATTTAATACATCTGTGCTAATAATTGATTCTTCAAAGGCAACTCCACTATTTGAAGATGATTTAACTTTATATGTTTCCGTACCAATTACAAGTACACGATCTGCGATTTCTATTCCAATTTCCATAAAACGAGTTAAGGACATACCTTTGGGCAGATCTTGATCTATAAGTACATTCAAGTTTCCTTTTTCTTTTAGATCATCTGCAAATTTTTTTACCCATTTCATATGTTCTGGATTGTCGTGGGAATATGATATAAAAATAGTTTTTGGCATTTTATTACGTTGTTTAGGTAATACTTAATTCTTAAATTTATTTTATAAAATACTCAGTCTTCAACCAATAGGCATAAATCGGATCCTGGAACGATATTTCACCAGCCTTATTATCCAATATATCATTCTTGATAAGGGCAGCCTTTGAGCGGGATATTGAGGTCGTTGAAGAGATTTGATAGCGATGCATCACTTCAGTTGAACTGATGGCCTTTTCTCCAGCTATAAGAGCCTTGAGGTAGTTCAATTGCTGTGTGGTCAATGTTTCGGTAATTGTTACAAACAACAGACTTAACTGCTCCACCAATGCTGTATGCGCCTCAAGTACGATTTCAACGGTACATACATCTTTTGTTCTGAGCCATGAAAGCTGTGCCAGCTGCTGTGCGTAGTATGGATGATTATCTACGAGCTTTGCAATCAAATGACTTGCTTCATCGTCAATACTCTTGCCAGTATCAGCGAAACGACTCTTGAAAAATTCCACAAGGCAAGGCGTCTCAATCTTATTGAGAAACATCAGGTTGCCGAACTTGTAGAATGGTTTGGATGAGTCGGTAAACACTTCCATCATCATGTGGCGCTTGCTGCCATAAAGACAATAAGCCACACTCTGGTGCAGTTGCCAATGTGAACGCAACTTTTTTTGGAAATAGTCCGGGTCGGTAAATTCCGCGATATTTTGGAACTCATCTACGCAAATAACGATTTTCAGGCTCTTCTTTCTGGCAATCTTTTCAGCAAGATCGAGAACTTCATCAGGGTTGCGCTTTACCTCCTCCCAATCAAAATCGATTGAAACCTCGTTTGTAGGGTCAGTACCGATTGAAATCTTGGGAACAAGATGCGAAAAGAAACTCTTCGCACTCTCGATTGCTTCCTCCCATTTTATGGAAGTAGCGGCAATGACCTTCTGGGCGAGCAGCGAATAGAAATGCTCCTCGCTACGTACATTGAACAGGTCGATATGGCAGATCCGGAGATTACTGTCCTGCGCCATCGCTAACTTTGCAGCTTTATTTACAAGCGAACTTTTACCCCAACGACGAGGAGAGATAATAATCGTGTTGATTAACGACGTAAAGTTCTGAACCAGGTCGGCTGTTTCTTTCTCACGGTCGGTAAAATTCTTCTCAGTAGCAATCTTTCCAAATATAAAAGGAGTTTCCATAACGCTCTATTTTGATTTCAAGCACAAATATAATACATAAAATGTAACTACAAAAAAGGTTACAACAAAAAGTGTACATACAATTTTTGTGCCATTTTACTGATTAGTGTCTTCTTTGTATAAATACCAAAGTAAAAGTCGTACAATCATAATTAGTTTCGCTTTCCTGCAAGAAACAATATATTGTTTGTTATAGGTGAAATATGAACTCTACTAATAATATAATAGCATTTAATACCTTAACGTCCAGTGATGTGGTCAAGCAGATTACGGTAAAAGTAAATTCGAAAATTTATTCCTATAAGACATCATAAAATAAAACAAAACCGCTATATTTGTATATTATATGATAGGTTAAACTATGACAAAAAGTACGATGGGTACCAAGTTGCCAAGAAAATTGGAGCAGAAGATGCAAATTGTGGGAGAACAAATCAGACTTGCACGATTGCGTAGAAACCTTAGTGTCGCTCAGATTGCCGAACGTGCTACCTGTTCGCCTCTTACTGTTTCACGCATCGAGAAAGGGGCACCGACAGTAGCAATAGGCATTTATCTTAGGGTGCTTTATGCACTTCAGTTGGATGATGACATTCTTCTGCTTGCAAAAGAAGATGCAATGGGAAAGGCATTGCAGGATTTGAATCTTAAGAAACGAGAAAGAGCATCCAAAAAAGAATAAGGTATGAAAAGACTTTATGTATTTGCAGATTTTAATTGACTGAAAGCACCAAGGTTGATTGGAGAGATGAGTTATAAATCTATTCGCGACTCTGACAGCTATGAATTTTACAATCATTTATTTTTAATATGACTACAGCATTATTTAGAACTTTTCCTTGTGGTCCAGGTGACTGTATTTTTTTATTAATAACAGATGATAATGGGAATAAATTTCATCTGATGGTAGACTGTGGCTCATATAATAAACAGATAAAAGAATTTGTAGAAAATACGTTGCATAAACGTATAGACTTATTAATTGCCACACACATAGATAACGACCATATTGCAGGATTGTCTACAATGTTAAAGTCTACTCCAGACCTGCAAATTGGGAATATTATATACAATTGTTATCAGCAACCAAAAGAATCTGAAAAAACTATTAATGACTCAATGCAGACCCTCATTAATGAATATATGCAAGAGTTACCTTCAGTAATTGAGGAGAGTGAATATAAGGTTTCTGCTAGGAAAGCAATTTTATTAGCAAAAAGTATATATGATAATAATGACTGGAAAAATGTTTGGTATACCAATTATATAACAGTCGATAGCAAAGACTTTGAACTAAAAAGTGTTGATGGCTTTACTTTTGGGAAATTAGTATTCCTATCTCCAACTAAAGAAGCTCTTGATAAACTTGATCAAAAATATCAGAAAGCATTCTTGAGATATTTTTATAAAAGGAAAGAGAATAATTACATCAATGAGGCGAATATTTTCGAGCTCTTGACGTTGTTACAACAATTAGAAGATTATGATATAGCAGATTCTCAGCCAACATCAAACTCAGATATTACAAATGAATATCTAAATAGAATAGCAAAAATAGAGAAAGAAGATGAATCAGAGGAAAATATTGCATCTATAGCATTTATTTGGGAATATAATGATGCTCGTATCCTTTTTTTAGGGGATGCAGCTCCCAAGGTTGTTATAGAAACGATAAAAGAAAAATATGCTGGAAGATTGCCATTAAAGCTACTGGTAACAAAAATGTCACACCATGGCAGTATGTATAGTACTAGTTTACAGCTGTTTGAAACAATAAAAACCAGACATTATATATTTACAGGCGGGAACCAGAAGGAAAGACCTTCAGAAGCTACTATAGCAAAGATTCTCACTAGTGGTTTAGATGGAAATGAACAATTGCACTATTTACATTTTAACCACAAAAATCCAATTACAGAGCGTTATGTAAATGCTCCAATAAAAATAAAAACAGCCTTGAATTTTGAGGCAGATTACAATCAGATAGATGCATTTAAAATTTGAAACAAGAAAAATTCTGTTCAATGCTATTGTCCCGTTACAATGCGGTAGTGAACATGCAACGGCGTTCTTTGTTGGTGAAGATACGTTGCTAACAGTACGTCATGCGGTCATAGACCATTTGTACAACAAAGAAACTCCTGTGTTTATAGATATGGGAGAGTCTATTTTATGTGAAGTTGAAGAATTAGGTGGTCATAATGATGTTGCGATTCTGAAATGTACAAAACATATTCCTCATGAAACATTGCAGCTTCTTGCAGCTGAATTCAATGAAGATTTGGAATTGAAGGTGATAGGCTATCCTTCTGAATTAGGAAATAATAAAGATCTTATTTCCTTATCTATAAGAAACCGGCAACAAGTTCATAGACCAGAATATGATATTGTTGTAATTCGAGAAGATACTCTAGCTTTATATAGCTATAAAGGATTCTCAGGTTCTCCTGTTATAAATGAATTTGGTTCTGTAATAGGAATAATGACTCGAAGTATTTCACAAACATTGGGGTATATATCCATCAGACAATTGACAAGTCCTTGGCTTGACAAAAAAAATATACCATACAAACAAGATCATTTTTCAGAAGATACATCAACTTATGGTCGTAGAACAAGCCAAAATCAAATATATAAAGCAATAAAGTTAGCCGGTAATAGATATAATCCTAAACTCCATCAAGACATCAGTGACTTCAGCGTTAAACTTTATAACTTTATAAATAAAGATGGATTTGAAAATGTAAAAAAACAATGTGAAAAGTATAGACAATGGTTTTTGTCTTCGAAAAGGACTTTCAGAGATGAGGTTCAGAAAATATTAAAGCAAAATGAAGCATATAAAAAAGAGTTCCCATCTTTAAGAGAAAAAGATGATGAATTATGGGCTTTTTTTGAACTTTCAGAGAATTCTGAAGAAAGTTCCGAAAGAGATTTTTATATAGAAAATTTACCTGATTATCAAAAATTCAGTGAAACAATAAACGATTACTACAAAAAGGTCATTATTGTAAGAGGTAATGCAGGGTGTGGTAAAACCCATTTTTTATGTCATGAAGCCCAGAAGTTATGCAAACAAATAAATGTATATTTATTATTTGGAAGTCAATTCACTGCTTCTGAAGAGATAATACCGCAAATATGTAAATTGCTCAATTTTGATAAAACAGACTTAAATCTGTTGGACGATAAAATGAAACAAAATGATAGTATCGCTTTACTAATAATAGATGCGCTTAATGAGGGTGCGGAAGACAGTTATTGGAAGAAGCAGCTTCCTGTGTTATACGACACAATAAACAACTGTAATAACATTAAGTTAATACTTTCTGTACGTTCTCAGTCTGATGATTACCTGTATTCTACCTTTGCAAAAAACAAAAATGTAGAATATATGACAATAGATGGGTTTTCCGATGTTGAGAAAGCTGCAAATGACTATTTTAAAGAGTACAGGATTGAAAATCCAGAGAATAAAACCATTATGCAACGGTACAAATCAGATTTTAAAAATCCGCTTTTCCTTAAAATATTTTGTCAAGCAGCAAAAAGTTATGGAATAAATAAAGTGATTGATTCTCCGAGATCAAACTTATATGTATATTATATATTGGAGAAAAATGCAGATATATGCCGTAAAGTTGACGAAGATGAATATCGTTATATCGCTATAAAATTTTTAATGGATTTGGCAAACTATTCACTAAATTATAGACATTGCTTACCAGTTCCACGTGAGAAAGCTCGAATTTATGCTGATAGAATATGTCGTAATAGGACTTGGAGTAATAATCTCCTGAATGTTTGCTTAAAAGAGAATGTTTTATTGCCAATCATTAATAATAATTACAATTGTGTACAGTTTGAATATGAACAATTAGGTGATTTTCTAAAAGTAGCAACTATCAAAAATAGCAAACGCAATGAACAAAGTATTCGTTCTTTCCTTTTAGATGAGAATAAAAAGCATTCTTCACGTTATCTAGAACATTTTATTATCGCTTTATTGTCTGAGTGGGATTTTTCAGATGCCTTATTATTAGATAATACATTTACAAACACATTCAAGAAAGAACTGTTTGAAAGTATTAAATTGCAAAATATCAATAGAGAAAGGATTGCTAAATGGAGTTTAGAAAATAGAATTTACGAGCCATACATCATTCTTGGTTTAATCGATTCGTTGTCTGTTGATAATATAAGAGTTTTTAATAGTGCAATGCTTGCCATGACCATGTATGAACGCGATATGAAATGGTCAGTTTATATAGGTGATTTGTATAAAGAATATTATGAAGATGACTTCAGACAGCGTATAGACTTCCAAATTCACTCTGAAGATGATGCATACAAAGCTTGTATTTTATTCTTGTGGATGTGTACTTCTCCTCATCCACAAGTTAGACATATTATCCTAAGACGAATAGTATCAATAATGAAAAAATTTGGAAATACAGGTTTTGTATCATTACTCATTGAGGATTTACATACTTGTAATGACCCATATGTATTACATATCCTATATGCTGCTGTGTATGGTTACTCACTTATATCTCGAGATAAAAATGCAATATCAGAGATAGCGAAAAAAATTAAACAGAGTCACTATAGTGATAGAGCTCAGGCACCATTAGATATTATTGTTAGACATTGGACATTATCACTTTTAGCATTTTCTAGAGAATTAGGAAACGAGGATTTGCTATCACAAGTTCAACCGCCATATGAATCTATGAATCCAAATGGATTAATTATTGATGAATGGGATAATATTACTGAGAATTATTTTGGTACATCATATCCATCACAGTTGCTTTATGAGTCTATTAATGGTTTTGAGGATTTTAATAGATATATTATAGGAACCAATAGTCGTGATACAAGTAATATATATATTAACGAAAAAGAAGGGGAAATGTCTTTTGTTCTTCTTGATGATATTCTTTTAATGATTAATAATGTCATTAAACATGAGTACAACTGGACTGATGAGATTGGAGTATTATTTAAGGACAGCTATTCGTCAAATCGTTTCAAGAATAAGACTGAGCGTATAGGAAAGAAGTATCAATGGTTAGCATTGTATAAAGTTGAAGCTTTACTAAGTGACCATTGTAGAATGACAGATGGTTATAAAGACAGATATAGCAGTAACATATCTGATGATTTGCCAAGTGTTCCTTATCCATGGTATTCTGATGTTATTTCATATATAGACCCTACTATGACAGATGAAGATAAATGTGAAATGGAACCTCAAGAAGATGGCTCATTAAACATTGGTAAAAAAATGTCGGATGATGATTGGATGGATCGTAACTTTCCGTTACCATTGCCTGTATTCATTACAACAGACAAACAAGGCATCCAATGGTTGGTACTCAAATCTCATCAATCATGCAATCAAGTTATAACAAAATTAAATAGAGAACTTTTCTTGTTCGTAAATTCCATCTTTATTAAAGATGAGGATATTCATGCCTTTAATAGCTGGGCAAAAGACAAAAATTTCCATGGAGGGTGGATGCCAGAAAGTCATGGCGTGTATGAATTCCTTTGGAACGAATATACATGGTCTGATAGATATAAGCGAACTAAATGTTATGAATATGAGAAACGGCCTCATGGTTGTCCATGTGATATTATAATTTCGAATGAAGGACAACTCCAAGAGAATTATGACGGTTTGAGAAATGCCGATAATTTTCTATCAACAGCTTATGCTCCCAATGAAGAATTAATGAATAAATTGGATTTATATACGGCAGAAAGAGGGGTTGTGAAAAAGAGAAACACAGATGAGGTAGTTTCTGTAAATTTTTCCAAAAAAGGATTTAATGGAATTGCAATAAGAAAAGATATTTTGGATCATTATCTTCATGATGAAAAATTAGTATTAATATATTATATATACGGGGAAAAATTCTTACATGACGGACATTATCAACCCAGAAGTACAAGATACGATTTATCTGGTTGCTTTTTTTATAATGGAAATGATATAAAGCCTATTCAATCTTTGAACATCGCTGAGGACTCTTACCAAAAGTTGAAACGATGGAAGGAAGAAAAAGAAGAATCAAGCAAAGAAGATTTTCTATTTGAATTATAGTTATAGAAAACTATTTGAAAAATTTAAAGGATATACTTATTATTAGCTTAGACTATTGGTTTATCATATATTATATAGTGATTAGATCATTACTGTAGATAAGCAGGTCATATCTCTATATATTGTATCAAGTATATTTTTAGCTTTTGGTGGAATATACGAGATATTTATATCTAATTATCTCTAATTCTATATGAGAATCTTCTATTTGCCGAAGTGAAAAATATTCACTATCTTTGTTAATATGGAAATTGGTTGTTGATATGAAAGATATAAATAGACTGAAAATAGTATTAGTTGAAAAGAAAAGGACGAGTAAATGGCTATCTGAAAAATTGAAGATTAATCCATCTACTGTTTCAAAATGGTGTACTAATTCGTCACAGCCGGATTTGGCTAATCTTGTCAAGATTGCCAAGTTGTTGGAAGTCGATGTAAAGGAACTTTTGAATATAGATTCAGTACAGTGATGGAAGTTAATGGGATAGTTATAGATATAGAATACAAACCGATAAAGCATATACATTTGTCGGTTTATCCTCCAGAAGGAAATGTACATGCAAGTGTTCCTAATGGAATGAGTGAGCCGCAGATTAGGTTGTTCATTCTTTCAAAATATATGTGGCTAAAAAGTAAAATTGATGAAGCAACAAGTCACAAATACCAAAAACCTAGAGAGTATGTTAGCGGAGAAGCCCATTATTATAAAGGACAGCTATACAGGTTGAGAATTGAAATTAGGAATACCGGTAAGCAGGAAGTAGCTATTGAAGGAGATTACATTGCTGTTTATTGTAGAAGGCAAGAGAATGCAGAAGATCTTCTTAAAGAATGGTATAGGTTAAATTTAAAGGAACTTCTTCCACCACTCATAGAAAAATGGTGTAAAAGAATGCAAATAGAAATGCCATCATTTGAGGTCAAATCTATGCCTAAAAGATGGGGAAGTTGTAGCAAGGAGAAGAAAAATATCTTATTTAATCTTGAACTTGCGAAGAAGCCAATAGAATGTATAGACTATATAGTCGTACATGAAATGATACATCTGGTCGAGAGAAATCATACCGACAGATTCTACAGGCTTTTAAATACCTATCTGCCGGAATGGGGAAAATTAAAGGATATGCTGAATGAATATCCTGTTATCATTAATTTTTAAGAAATAGCATAACATGAGTGACTATATATCACAAAAGGAAAGACAATATCAAAATGAGATTGTAAGGTTATTCAGAGATAAACTTAATTATGAATACCTTGGTTCATTTCAATATCCTAAGAATTCGGATACTAACTTAAACGGAGAAAAGAACTCTCCGATAATAGAATCTGAATTAAGGAGGTTTCTTTCATCTAAAGAATACGGATATACAGAGTTACAAATTGAAGAAGCCATCCGTCAGACAAAGGAAATGGCAAGATTGAGTGACAGTAAGCGTGGAGTACTTGCTGACACAAATAATAAATTATACGAAGTTCTCACGACTCATATTGCGATACAGCCGGATGCAGAGCACCATCATGAGAATGTATATCTTTTTGACTTTGATAATCCTTTGGCTAATAATTTTGCCATAGCAGAGGAAGTAAGTTACATAGATGAACTGACGGGGAAGCACAGTCGGCCGGATTTGGTCATTTATGTAAATGGTATTGCTTTATGCGTCATCGAACTGAAACGGAGTACTGTTTCACTGGAAGAAGGTATAAAGCAGAATCTGAGCAATGAAATTGATTTGATACCTTCATTTTTCACAACAACCCAATTTACTGTAGCTGCAAGTGATAAGAACGGATTCAAGTATGCGACAATATTAACGCCACAAAAGTTCTGGTGTCCATGGAAGCTGGATGACCATAAAGTAGGAGTATCACTATCTGACAAAGATTCTTTTGAAGAATTCTTCAAGAAAGAAACATTCTTCGATTTATTTCGATATGGAGTAATAAATGACGGAGGTACTAAGAAGGTCATGCGTCCACATCAGTATCATGCACTACAAGCGGCCAAACCTAGACTTTTAGAAAAAAATAGTGGTGTCATATGGCATAGCCAGGGTTCAGGTAAGAGCTTGACAATGGTATGGCTTGCAAAATATATACGAAGGAATTTTAAGGATGCAAGGGTGCTTGTCATTACAGACCGTACAGAACTTGACATGCAAATAAACAACACGTTTTTAGGAGCTCAAGAAAGCATCCATAGAGCTAAGAGTTCTGACGATTTGCTTGATACACTTCAGAAAGGTTCTGAGTGGCTTATATGTTCATTGATACATAAATTCGGAAGACACATTGACCCTGCTACAGGAGAGGAAATTGTAGGTGATGATAATGCATCAATCCCATTGGAAAAATACCTTGATGAATTACAGAATATTCTAAAGGCGAAATACCCCACAGGTTTTAAAGCAAAAGGCCTGAACAAATTTGTATTTGTAGACGAATGCCACCGAACGCAAGGCGGTTGTCTGCACGAAGCAATGCGTGCCATAATGGGCGATGATGTAATGTTTATCGGATTTACAGGTACACCATTGCTGCATACGGATAAAGTGAAAGGCGGTTATGTGCAATACAATAAAATAATGAATGAATCAGAACACCGATTCGGTCAATTTATCCATAAGTATTTGCACAAGGAAGCCGTGGATGACAAGGTTATTCTTGATTTACAATATGAAGCCCGGGACGTAGAACAGGAAGTACACAGCAAAGAGAAACTTGATTCAATTCTTGCCGATATGCTGAAAGGTGTAGCAGAAGAGAATCAGGAATCAATTAAGAGCAGATGGGCTACAATGGAAAAGGTCTATTCAAGCAAAGAAAGAATAGAACGTATTGCTAATTCTATTTTTGACGATATGAGTCAGTATCCATTAAATCAGGATTGGTGCAATGTCATGCTTGTTGCTGGTAGTGTATATTCTGCCTATAAGTATTATGAATACTTTCAATACAAGGCAGATAACCATATTTTAAGAGATAGAGTTGCAGTTATTACAAGTTATACGGCATCTGATAGTGATCTTCGAAAAAAAGAAGATGGAAACACGACAACTTTATTGGAATCGAAATATAAGAATGAGATGTTTAAGAAATCTCTTGCAGATTTGAGTGTCAGAAATGCAACAGAGTATGAGGCTAAGGCAAAGTGGTTGTTTACAAAGCAACCCTCACGCATGAAACTTCTCATTGTTGTTGACAAATTACTTACTGGCTTTGATGCTCCTTCAGCAACCTATCTTTACATAGATAAGGATATGAGAGACCATAATCTGTTTCAGGCAATATGCCGGGTGAACAGATTAGGGGTTGATTTAAAAGCAGATCCAGAAGACAGTAACTCTATGACTATATTTTCGCATAAAGAATTCGGTCTTATCGTTGACTTTAAGCATTTATTCAATAAAATAAAAGATGCCATCACTAACTTTAATGACGAAAAGGGAGGTTTTTCTGGATATGATCCTGAAGATATTGAAGGGCTTTTGGAAGATGCTATAAGCAAAAACAAGAAAAGATTTAAGGCTGCGGAGGAAGCATACGATGCAATCAAATCAGATTGGGAAAGAATGGGTATAAACAACGCAGATGCTGTTGTCGAATATTTTCAGAAAGATTTTGAAAACGATCCGGCGAAAGAAAGGCGTATGCTTTTCTATAAGATAGTGCAAGCGCTCGCTTCATCTTATTCTTGTCTGTCTGACTATATAATAAAGGCTGGATATACCAAGGAGGAAGCCGAGGAAAAACATAAGAAAGTCGGTGAAGCATCTTCCTTAATGTTAAGGGTAAAGCAGGCGTCAGAGGAGGATTTTGATGTGAAAATGTTTGACCCACAGATGCGAGGACTTTTGGACAGATTTATCAGGGCAGATGAAGCAGACTGCATTATACCGGCAACTGCAGATTTCTCGTTTCTGGATCTTCTCACATCAGAGAGTAATACGGAAGAAACTGCAAAGAAGGCACAAAAAGAAGCTGGTGGAAGTACCAAAGCAGCTGCAGAGAAAATAATAGCTAAGGAAAGGCTCGTTATCAATGACTGGAAACGAAAAGATAAAGCAGTTGGAGAATCGTTTGCAGAAAGATTACAGGCTATCATTGACGAAATAAAGAATGAAACACAAGTAACTACTGAAACTATCAAAAAGTTGATCGAGCTGCTAAAGTCTATGCACAAAAAGAGCGATACTCCAAATGGCATAGAAAGCGATTTTGAAAAGGCTTTATGGAATAATCGGGTTGACTGGACTTCACTTGAAAAAGAGAGTGAAATAATCTCTCTAATTAAAGAGATTAGTGAGTATTTCATGACCAAGGTTTTTGACGGTTGGAAGGATTTTACAAAACCTGCAGGATTTAAATGCCTCAAAGGATTGAAAAAGATACTTGGAACTAATAGCAGCGAAGAACAATGCTACATCGTACATAATATAGCAGCTAATAACTTATAAAAACAACAATTATGGCAATTAAGAAATCTCAGATATACAGTACATTGTGGAGCAGTTGCGATGCTCTGCGTGGTTCAATGGATGCAAGTCAGTATAAAGACTATGTCTTAATTATTCTTTTTGTTAAATATCTATCTGACAAGGAAGACGATGAAGACAGTCTGTTTACCATACCAGAAGGGTGTAGATTCTCAGATTTTTCAAAACTAAAAGGAGAAGAAGGTATAGGTGAAGAGATAAATAAAAAGCTTGAAGCTATTAAATCGGCCAACACTATGTTCCTGAGTAAATTGGTACTCCCAAACTTCAATGACCCAGCTAAGTTGGGAAAGCCCAAGGAAATGACAGACACGCTGTCCAAACTGATAGCAGCTTTTGAAAGCAGTGATCTTGACTTCAGCAAAAATCGAAGTGCAGACGATGATATCCTGGGAGATGCATACGAGTATCTTATGAAAAACTTTGCGGCTGAAAGCGGTAAAAGTAAGGGACAGTTCTATACACCCGCAGAAGTCAGTCGAACGATGGCCAAGCTGTTGCACCTAGATGAATTCAGTTCTCCGTCAACAACAATATATGACCCGACTTGCGGTTCTGGTTCATTACTATTAAGAGCCATATCTGAAACACCTAATGGTGCGACACCATACGGACAGGAAAAAGATAATTCTACGGCTACTCTTGCTATACTGAATATGCTTCTGCATGGTGTCGATACGGCAAGCATTGAGCAGGGAGATACCTTGAACAGTCCGGAATTTACGGAAGGCGGTAGCTTGAAAACTTTTGATGTCTGTGTAGCAAATCCTCCATTTTCATCAAAAGATTGGATAGGCGATGCTGGAGAATATGATGTAAAATACCATAGATGGAGTAAAGATATGTGTCCTCCTGCAAAATGTGGTGATTATGCATTCTTACTTCACTTGATAGCATCTATGAAGACAGGTACTGGCCGTGGTGCATGTATCTTGCCTCATGGCGTATTGTTCAGGGGAAATTCTGAAGCTACTATTCGTGAGCATATCATCAAAAAAGGATATATTGAAGGAATAGTAGGCCTGCCAGCCAATATTTTCTTTGGAACAGGAATACCTGCATCTATAATCATTCTGAATAAAAAAGGAGCGGCTGACCGAAAAGGAATTTTCTTTATAGATGCGAAAGACGGATTTGTGAAGGACGGAAACAAAAACCGTCTGAGAGAGCAGGATATAAAAAGAATTGTAGATACCTGGAATAACAGAAAAGATGTGCCTTATTATGCTCGTTTCATATCAAACGATGAAATAAAGCGAAATGAGTTTAACTTGAATATACCTCGATACATACAGGCCGAAGATAAGGAGATACTACAGGATATCGATTCACATCTTCATGGAGGTATACCGGCTCATGATATTGATAAGATGCAAATTTATTGGGATGTCTGTCCAGGTCTTAAAGACAGGCTGTTTGTCAAGAAGGGTGAGAAATACAGCCTGAAAGTTGAAAAGGATCATGTGGCTGATACGATAGCAGAAGAAGATAGCTTTAAAAAACAGCTTGCTTGTTTCGAATCGTCTATAGATAAATGGTCGGCAGCAGTTAGGCCACAACTGTTTTCTTTAGGTGAGAATATTAAGCCTAAACAATTGATAACAATATGGTCTCAATCTCTTTTGGATATTATGAAAGAGGATAAAAGTCTGGTGAATGAATACGATACCTACCAACAGCTAATGACCTATTGGAATGATGTCATGCAAGATGATTGTTATCTGATCTCTCATGATGCTTGGAAAGTGAACCTGATACCGGGAGAGAAGAAGAATGCAACTTACGAAGATATGACCTGCGATCTTTTGCCCGTATCAATTGTATTAAAAGAATATTTCGGCAAGGAACTTGATGGAATTGATGAGCTTAGTACAGCATCGTCTCAACTGTACAGTGAATTGCAGGATATGATAGAACAGGCTAAAGAAGAGTCTGGGGAAGAAGATGAAGATGAACTTAAAAAGGTAGTTGACCTCCTTAAAAAAACAGCTGCCTATAAATCCAAAGATAAAAAAAGAAAAGAGTTGGATAAAGAGCTAAAGGATAAGAAGAGTGATTTAACAAAAGTACTCCAAAAGAAGTATAGTGAATTGACAGAGGATGAAATCAAGCATCTTGTCATTGATAACAAATGGCTTGCTACCATATTGGGTATGATATTGGAAGAAATGAAACAAATTACTCATCAGCTGGCACACGAAGTGGTCGAACTGGCCGAAAGATATGAGTTTACGCTGTCTTACCTTTCTTCAGAATGTGATAAGTATGAAGATGAGGTAAACCGCTACTTGAAAGAAATGGGATTTGAGATTGGATAAACCTAAGATAGAAGCATTAATAACATAGTTTATGAAAGAAACAAGGTTTAAACAGACAGAGATAGGGTTAATACCTGAGGATTGGGATATAACATATATTGAAAAAGAGTGTAAAGTAGGAACTGGTAGTAAAAACACTCAGGATAAGGAAGAAAGTGGTAAATATCCTTTTTATGTACGCTCAGAGAAAATAGAAAGAATTAACACATATTCATATAACTGTGAAGCTGTTTTGACTGCAGGTGATGGTGTTGGAACCGGTAAAGTCTTTCACTATGTAAACGGTAAATTTGAAGTACATCAAAGGGTATACATCATAAATGAGTTTTCAGACAAATTAGATGGCTTATTCTTTTATCTATATTTTTCAAATAATTTTCTAGAAAGAATAAAAACAATGACTGCAAAGTCTTCTGTTGATTCTGTGAGAAAAGATATGATAAATAAAATGCAAATTCCATTGCCTTTACTATATGAACAGAAAAAAATAGCTTCAGCTCTTATTTCAATAGATAATCTACTACTTTCTCTTGATAAGTTGATTGAGAAGAAAAAGTTTATTAACAGGGAGCCATGCAAGAATTGCTAACTGGTAAAAAGAGATTGCCTGGATTTACTGGAGAGTGGGAATCAAGTAATTTAGGTGAATTATGCATTATTAAAGATGGCACGCATCAGACACCTAAATATGTCGAAAATGGAATACCTTTTTATAGTGTAGAAAATGTGACGAACAATAATTTTAAAACGGCAAAGAACATAACATTAAAAGATCATAATTTATTGACTAAAAATTATCGAATAGAAAAAGGAGATGTGCTAATGACTAGAATAGGTTCTATTGGAATATGTAAATATATTGATTGGGAGGTTAATGCTAGCTTTTATGTAAGTTTGGCTTTATTAAAGTTTAAAGATAAGTCTTTAGCTCGATTTTTTTCTTTTTATTCTAGAACAGAAGGATTTATAAAAGAAATAGAAAGTAAATCGCTACAATTTGCTACACCTAAAAAAATTAATTTGAGTAATATTTCTTTGGTTAAAATTGAATATCCAATATCCAAAGAAGAGCAAGAAATGATAATATCAACGCTTTCAAGTATGGACAGAGAAATAGAATCTCTTGAAGGTAAAAAAGCTAAGTATGAGCAAATAAAGCAGGGTATGATGCAGCAGTTGCTGACTGGAAAGATTAGATTGATTTAAAAACGAGATAGGATAAAATATGATTAGAGCATTAAATCCAAAAATTCTGACTCCTGAAGATTCCTCTTATAAAACAGTTGAGGAATTAAATGAAGTAATTGAAGAAGCCTTGAAAAAAGGAGAAATAAAAAATATAGCTCTTACTGGTCCATTTGGCTCCGGTAAGAGTTCAATTTTACTGACTCTTAGGAAGAATTTTGGTAATTATGAATATCTCCCTATTTCATTAGCAACTTTAAAGGCAGATGAGGAAGAAAATCCTCCTCAAAAGACTGATGAAGAAATTGAAAAGCTAAACAGAAGAATTGAATATAGTATATTACAACAACTTATATATCGGGAAAAAACTTCAACAGTCCAGAATTCAAGATTTAAGCGAATTATACACATTGATGAGGGGACATTAAGAAAAATCTCATTAAATGCTATCCTGTTTTTTATATCGTTTTTAATAGCTTTTGAACCAAAATGGTTGAGAGTTGAAAGTATATGTAATGCACTTAATTGGGGTGATTATAATATTATATTTGACAGCATAGCGATATTATATATGCTGACAATCCTTTATTTTGTTGTGGAATATTTTGTACGATCATATGGTAATTCAAAACTCAATAAGTTGAACCTTAAAGATGGAGTTATTGAAATTAAAGAAGAAACTTCAATCTTTAATAATCATTTGGATGAAATTCTATATTTCTTTCAAGTAACTAAATATAATGTTGTTATTATAGAGGATTTGGATAGGTTCGGCAGTCCAGATATATTTCTAAAGCTAAGAGAGTTAAACCAATTACTCAATGAATCTAAAATAGTTAGTAGAAACATAGTCTTCGTATATGCTGTAAAGGATGATATTTTCCTTAACGAAGAACGTACCAAGTTTTTTGACTATATTACGACTGTAATACCTGTTATCAATCCGTCAAATTCTAAGGATATGCTAAAAGCTGCATTAAGGGACAGAGGTTTGGAGGATAATGTGATTAAGGATGGTGACTTAAGAGATATGGCCTTCTTTGTTCAGGATATGCGTATCTTAACCAATATTGCCAACGAATTTCAGCAATACAGGGAAAAACTATGTACTGGAAATAATCAAAAATTGAATCTGACAAAATTATTGGCCATGATAGTTTATAAGAACTATTATCCTAAAGATTTTGCAATGCTTCATAGACGAGAGGGAAAGGTTTATAACTGTATAAAGGAAAAACCGAACTTCGCTAAAGGTGCTTTGGATGAAATTGAATTAAAAGAAAAAGCTTTAGAGGAAGAATATCAAGAATATCTTAAAGCTAAGCATTTAAAGGAAGAAGATTTACGTCTGTTATTTTTGAATAGAATTAGGAATGTTTGTAATGGTCAATTTATAGATTTTATCATAGACGACAAATATTACACAATCGAACAAATATCAAAAGATGATAAACTTTTTAATAAATTGATATCAGAAATCCAAATCAACTATAGGATTAAAGATTACTGGGGTTCCATAGCAAGAGTTCAAGTAAATGTGGATTGTAAGAGCATAGATAAGTCTATGAACTATACCCAAAGATTGAATGAATTAAAAAAATCAGAGGATTATTTTGAAATTAAAAGAGCAAGACTCCATAGAGCCAAACTTAATGTACATAAATATAAATTAAGTACGCTTATAGGTTTCTATAGGCAGGGAAATAGTGAAACATATAAAAAAATAGAACTATCTGAGATGATGGACGTATTTATTCGTCGAGGATTTATTGATGAGGAATATTATGACTATATTTCATTCTTTTATGAGGGAATGGTTTCTTTAGCGGACAGAGAATTGTTGCTATCTATCAAGAGGGATATACCTAAGGAGTATTCTTATCACATTGATAAGGTAGAAAACTTCGTTAAAGAGCTTCTTACTTATATGTTTGACACAAAGGCTATTTTAAACAATGATTTGTTGGATTATGTATCATTATATCATAAAGATTATTTTAACCTGATGATGTACATACTAGAAACAGATCAAGCTCCTTTGGATTTCCTTGCTCAATATTATCTTTATGGCAATGCTCAGAAGCAAGTTTATGAACATTATATAAAATGGGATGAAATACAGTCATGGATAAATATAAAAGCATGGAACAATGATGATGAAAAAAATACATTAATAGAAGGTTGGCTTAAATACAGTAAGAAGATTTGTAAAGAAGCCAGAACATGGTTAAATTGTCATTATGAGTTTCTAACTGATAGATTCGAGAATATAGGCAAAGAACGGTGTTTGGATTTAGTAATAGACTCTGAGTTTAAGAAGCTTAATGATAAAAATTCGGAACTTCTTATACGCTCGATAGATAATCTAGCATACGAGATTAATAGTTCTAATTTATGCCTTATAGCAAATTATTTATGTAATGATTCACAAGTAAAAGAAGGGAATTTGAATCTAAGCAGAATTAGAGATACAAAATACGGCATTTTTATAGACTATATTGAAAACAATATAGATAAAGCGATACTGCACTTCTCGAAAGATTGTAAAGATGAAACGAAAGATTCAATTCTGTTCTTTTTAAATAATAAGATTTTAGAGAATGCTGATAAAGCAAACTATTTAGCAGGACAAAAGAATTGGTTGGATGATGACAATAATATTGATACAGATGAAATGAAAACACTTGCATATAATTTGTTTTTAATTAATCCAACATGGAAGAATGTTGTTTCATACTATAACAATAAAAACAAAGATGAAAACATTCTGATAAAATACATTGAACACTTCTATGATAATTTGGGCAGCCAAAAGATAAAAAAAGATGACAGTGAATATTCGTCATTGGGAGCTTATCTACTGGGAACAACCAAACTTACTATCGGTACATACTCTTCCATCATAAAATCCTTCCAGATTGAATTTAAAGGATATAATGCACTAAGAGAATTAGATCGAGATAGATTACTGTTATTATTGTCTCATAGTATGTTACCATTCTGTGAGGAGAATACTAACCTTTTGAGGGAAACAGAAATTTATGCTGATTACTTAATAAAATACAACAAACAACTATTAGAAAATCTATCAGCTTCATATATATCTGGCTGTGAAGTCGCATACAAACTTCTATCTTCAGAAGTATTCACTTATGAACAAAAGAAGAGAATGATTACTATTACTCCTAAAGACATACTTATTAAGCTTGATAAATTAGCAAATCAGGTTCTGGATATAATAATAAATACTGATTTAAAAAATATAGAAGAAGAGACAATAATTGAAGTTTTAGAAAATGCATCGAACGAGTCTTATCGGGTATATATTATTTCATTGCTTATACTTGAGTACGATTATGATGACAATAAAATAGCTGAATTATTGAGCTTATTGGGAGGTAAATACATAGACATAGCTGAACGATCTAAACATCCAGTTTTGGAGGAGACAAAATGGAATATCAAATTAGCTGGAGCCCTTAAACATAAAAGGTTTATATCTTCTGCAAAAGAAGATAAGGATGGCATTAGAATTTATCCGAAAAGATAGTGAAATATTATTTGAAGTTTATAGGGGGAGAAATGAATCTCTCTCCCCTATAAACTCAGTAAAAAAGTGTTACATCCCCAACTCCTTCAACGGCAACCCATAATTATATTGTCTGAAAAATCCTCGGTGAATAAGTTTCAGACCAAGGGTCTGATAATACTTGTAGTCATCATCCTCGGTGCAGAGGTATTTGTAACCATAGCGTGGGGCGTACTCCTTGAAGAAACGAGCAAGGTCTTTCAGGTTTTCCTGCTGGTTTCGTTTGAAGTTGCTGCGTACAATGATAATGCTCCAATCGGGGATACTGCCGACACCACAACTGTATTCCCAGAAACGGATGTATAAATCCATTTCGCCAGCATGGACGGAAACACAAATGCCATTGGCGTTGTGCACAACGAAACAACAGTTTCTGTAACCGAATCTCTCGCACAAATAGAGATTGAAATCGTAAATAAAATCGGAATAGTTCATAATAATTTGAA
>ENA-ORPF01000792-ORPF01000792.1-human-gut-metagenome-genome-assembly--contig:-NODE-792-length-29478-cov-3.652857_pt1 | contig 29478 bp, 17 predicted proteins | sample MGYA00242140_ERZ509070 | MGnify/ENA primary metagenome ERZ509070 (study PRJEB26280, sample SAMEA2338713) | human gut metagenome | biome: human gut; feature: human-associated habitat; material: faeces... | reverse complement strand
GGTTTGTATAATAATGAACAAAAAGAAGGTGCATCGCGCATTACGACACACCCTCTTATAGTGATTGTATTTGGTTATCTTACTTTGTCAATGGTGAGTAGTCTTTTGACAATCTTAACATTTGATCAACGTAACCTTCTGTGTAGTCAATTTTGACGTCTGTTACCTTTCCTGATTCATCAGTTACCAATGAGTAAACTGGGTTAACGAATCCTTTGTAAGGAGCGATGTCAAGAGTTGCATATCTGTCAAGAACTTCTTTATGCAAAGCAGGGTCAACTTTTACAGCATATTCCTCAACGAGTTTCTTACCTGCAGCATAGTCGCCTTCAGATTTGATTCTTTGAATTTCGCAAAGAAGTTCGCCAAATAGGTTTCTCAACTTAGCGTAGTCGTTAATCTTGATGAAAGTCTTACCGTCTTTCTTAACCATTTCTATAACGTTGTCAGCCTTTCCGTGCTCGAAAGCCCAAGCAGCGATAAGTTGGCGGTTACGCATGTGCGCTTCTTCTATGTTTTTGCCGTATTCAATACGCATCAACTGAGTCATCAATCCGTTAAGGATATACTTGTAGTATTCAGCCTTGTAAGCGTCGGCATTGTCAAGAAGACCAAGTTCGAGCAATTTAGGGTCAGCAAGGTAGTAAAGAGCGAAGAGGTCAGCACGTGTTTCCTCGAGAGTTGAGCCATGCTCTTTCAATGCATCGTCGTGAACGCCTGGAAGAAGTTTACCAGAGCCGTGACCAAGACATTCGTGAAGGTCAGTGTGCATATTGTCAACAACGAAGAGATATTTGTCCATAAGGTCGCTTGTTTCCTTATCGATAACGAATTCTTCGTTGAAACCGTTGCCGTGAGCGGCTTGGTCGTATGCTTCAGTGATGTTTTCGATAGTTACTGACTTAGAACCGTGTGCAGCTCTAATCCAGTTAGCGTTAGGCAAGTTGATACCGATAGGAGTTGCAGGATAAGCGTCACCGGCAAGGATTGCAACAGTGATAACTTTTGCAGTAACACCCTTAACGTTTTCTTTTTTGAAGCGGTCTTCAACAGGAGAGTTCTGCTCAAACCATTGAGCGTTGCTACTGATAACTTCTGTTCTGTGTGATGCTTCTTCGTTTTTGAAGTTTACAATAGATTCCCAAGCACCTTTGTAGCCAAGAGGGTCACCATAACTTTCAATGAAACCGTTGATGAAGTCAACGGTGCTGACAACGTCTTCTACCCATTGGATAGAGTATTCGTCGAAAGTCTTCAAATCGCCAGTCTTGTAGTATTCGATAAGTTTCGCAATATGGCCCTTTTGTTGGTCATTTTCAGCAAATTCAAGAGCCTTAGTAAGGTTCTCAACGATCTTTTCGATAGCCTTTGTATATTTGCCGTCAACTTTGTAAACTTCTTCTACAAGTTTGCCGTCTTTCTTAACGAGTCGAGAGTTCAAACCGTAAGAGATAGGAGTTGAGTCGCCAGGTTTCTTCATTGCGTTGTAGAAAGCCTCTGCTTCAGCCTGAGTAACTCCGTCATAGTAGTTGCAAGCAGAAGTTAGGAGAAGGTCCTTACCGTCTTCCTGATTAACGCGTTTCGGCAATACAGTTGCATCGAAGATAACAGGAGAGATTTCAGCAGTGAATTGCTCTACAGTTTGACCCTCAGCCAATGGAAGAGATTCAGCCGGCAATTTAGCCAATTCAGCCTTGAAAAATTCTTGGGAGAATTTCGGAGTAAATTTGTCAGTAGAATAGTGGTGGTGGATGCCGTTAGCAAACCATACCTGCTTCAAGTAAATTTCGAAATTCTTGAAGTCTTCGCTGTTTTTGTCACCGTTGAAATTCTTGTAGATTTCTTCGAGAGTAGTACGGATAGCGAGGTTATACTTGCCATTTTGGTCAGTAAGAATGTCGCGACCATAAAGAGCAGCCTCAGTGAGGTGATAGATAAGTTCCTTTTGTTTTAGTGATAGATTTTCGAATCCCGGTACCTTGTATCGGAGAACTTCAATGTCAGCAAATCTGTCCACAGTGTAGTCAAATTGATTGTTTTCAACGTTCTTGTCAGTCTTGCAAGAAAAAGCAGCCAAAGCGAGAGCCGTCGTTGATGCGATAATAAATTTATTCATAATTCTAAAAATTGTTATTCAACGTAAAGAACCAATCCTTTCAGATATTCACCTTCTGGGTGGTATATGTTGATAGGGTGGTCAGCTGGTTGTGTTAGTTGGTGCAATATTCTCACCTTTCTGCCTGATTGAGCCGCTGCACTGAAAATAGCAAGGCGGAATTGCTCTTTTGATACAGCCTGTGAGCAAGAGAAGGTAAACAAAATACCTCCAGGTTTAATCTTTTCAAATGCCTTAGCATTAAGTTTGCGGTAGCCGATAAGTGCGTTTTTTAATGCACTCTTATGCTTTGCAAAAGCCGGTGGGTCTAATATGATAAGGTCATATTTTCCGTCAATTTCACCGAGGAATTTGAAAGCGTCTTCTTCAAAAGCCTGGTGTCGTGGGTCGCCAGGGAAGTTGAGTTCAACATTGTCCTTGGTAAGTTGGATTGCCTTTGCAGAGCTGTCAACAGAGTGAACAACCTTTGCACCGCCACGCATTGCGTAGAATGAAAAACCGCCAGTGTAGCAGAACATATTCAAAACAGAGCGGTCCTTAGCATAATGCTCAAGTAAAGAGCGGTTTTCGCGTTGGTCAACGAAGAAACCAGTCTTTTGACCGCGTAGCCAGTCAACGTGGAATTTCAATCCGTTTTCAACGGCGATATTTGAATCGAAATCTCCCTTGATATAACCGTCCTGGCTGTTTAGTTGCGCCTTGTAAGGTAATGTGGTTTCCGATTTATAGAATACGTTTGTTACAATTCCATCAGCAATTTTCACCAAAGCCTCTGCAATGATGTTTCGTGCATAGTGCATGCCTGGCGAGTGTGCCTGAATAACAGCAGTCTTGTCATAAATATCGACTACCAGACCTGGCAGAAAATCACCTTCACCGTGAACAAGGCGAAAGGCATTGTTATCCGGGCGAATAAGTCCAATAGAAAGGCGAAGTTGATATGCTTGCTCAAGTCTTTCAATAAAGAAAGTTTCATCTATTCTTCTTTCGTTAAAGTCGAGGATGCGAACAGCAATACTGCCAATTTGGTAGTGCCCAACAGCAATGAACTTATTTTCAGAAGTATAAACGGAAACGATGTCACCTTCTTCTATTTCTGGGTCCATTTTAGCGATAGCACCGGAGAAAATCCAAGGGTGGAAGCGTTTTAGTGATTCTTCTTTACCTCTGCGTAAAAATATTTTTCTGTAGTTCATCTATCGTTATTATTTTATAAAGAATCTGTAAATGTCGTTACCGTTAGCATAAATTAGAAGGACAAACAATAATCCAAGTCCCACCATTTGAGCATATTCTAAAACTTTTTGGCTTGGTTGCTTTTTAGTAATCATTTCGTATATTAGGAAAACAACATGACCGCCGTCAAGAGCAGGAATAGGGAGAATATTCATAAAAGCAAGAGCTACAGAAATAAATGCAGTAATTATCCAGAATTGATACCAGCTCCATTCTTCAGGGAACATATCACCTATTGCCCCAAAACCTCCAAGGTTTTGTGCTCCTTCCTTTGTGAAAACATATTTCATTTGACCGACGTAAGTCGCCAATTTGTCAACACCTATTTCAATTCCTCTTGGAATAGATTGGAAGATATTGTATTCAATGGTGTTAGTCTTGAATATTTCGTCAATAGGAGTGAGCATAATTCCTATCTTGCCAGTTTCTGAAACGGCAATATTTGCAGTCACGGTATCACCTTTTGCACTAATAGCCGTAAGAGGAACTGTCTTTCCTGCATTTTTTGCAAGTTGTGCAGTTGCAAGATCCCAGGTGTTGGCATTTTTACCATTTATAGAAATAATGCGGTCTCCATTTTTAATACCGGCCTTTTCTGCCGCTTCTCCGTTGACAGTTTCCTTAACAATCATAGGAAAACGGTAAGTCATAAAACCGAACCCGTTTTTCTCGTCTTTCATCTGCTCATTAACGGAGAGAACGCTGTTTTCAGGAATAGTGATATCAACTTTTTTCCCTTCGCGAAGAACTGTTACGGTTTTGGCCTCAAGCAAGTCGAGAATATTAAAATTGGCGGCTGAAATTTTTTCACCATCAGCAGTCAAAGGAATATCGCCATCAACAAAACCAAGGTTGTGTGCTGCTTTGCAGTACATCATACCGTATTCGGCGTTTTCATATTCAATATATTTGTCACCCCAAGTGAAAGCGATACCTGCATAAATAATAATAGCGAGTATGAAATTGAAAAGAACGCCACCAATCATAACAAGCAGACGCTGCCAAGCCGGTTTGGATCTGAATTCCCAAGGTTTTGCCGGTTGGCTCATTTGTTCTGTATCCATTGATTCGTCAATCATGCCAGCGATCTTGCAATAGCCACCAAGAGGTAGCCATCCAACGCCGTATTCGGTATTTTTCCAAGTTAGTTTCTTACCTTCTTGAGGAGTTTCTGCTTTGTTGAAACTGCATATTTTAAACCAAGGGTCAAAAAACAGGTAAAATTTCTCAACCCAAATGCCAAACATCTTGGCAAATATGTAGTGTCCGAATTCGTGTACGAGTACTAAAATTGCAAATGCCGCAATTAGTTGCGCGGCTTTAATAAAAAATGCTTCCATTAAAGTCTTTTACTTATTTAATCATTGATAATGCTATATTTCTAATCTCTTTGTTTGTCTCAACGAGTACCTCATAACTTGGCGCTTCAACATAACTGCATCGCGCAATGGATTTTCCCACCAAGTCAGGCATGTCCATAAAACCTATTTTCTCATTAAGGAATGCCGCAACTGCAATTTCATTTGCAGCATTTAAGGCGCAAGGGATGTTACCTCCTCTGCCGATAGCGTCGAAAGCCATTGCCAGAAGCGGAAATTTTTCCTTATCTGCTTCTTCGAAAGTCAGATGGCTATATCTCGAAATACTCATTTTTTCGCATTTCGATGGTAGCCTTTCCGGGTAATTTAACGCATAACGGATTGGCAGTCGCATATCTGGCAATCCAAGTTGGGCCTTTATCGAGCCGTCAACAAATTCAACCATTGAGTGAACAATAGATTGAGGGTGAACGGCAATTTCAATATCTTTAGCGTCAATTCCAAAAAGCCATTTTGCTTCAATCATTTCAAAGCCCTTGTTCATCATTGAGGCAGAGTCGATGGTTACCTTGGCTCCCATATTCCAGTTTGGATGCTTTAGGGCATCGCTTTTTGTAACGGAGTATAGTTGCTCCTTTGTGAAAGTTCTGAAAGGTCCGCCAGAAGCGGTTAGAATCAATTTTGAAATTGATTCGTGAGACTCGCCAACGAGGCATTGGAAAATTGCTGAGTGTTCAGAATCAACAGGAATTAGTTCTGATTTTGAGTACTTGATCATTCCTGTTATTAGTTCACCAGCAACAACAAGAGTTTCCTTGTTTGCCAGTGCAATTTTCTTTCCGGCACGTATTGCTGCCATTGTCGGTTCCAATCCGCTATATCCCACCATTGCCGTAACAACAATGTCGATAGGCGCATCGGTACATGATTCGGAAATAGCCTTGCTTCCCGCTTTAACGTTGATGTTAAGGCCTTTGAGGGCTTCCTTTAGCGGAGTATAGAGGGTTTCATCTGCAATAACAACGGTGTTTGGAAGATATTGCTTTGCCTGTTTGATGAGTAATTCGATATTTTTGTTTGCGGTTAGCAGGTAAGGTCTCAGTCTGTCGGAGTATTCTGAAATGACGTCCAAAGTTTGAGTCCCTATAGACCCTGTACTACCCAAAATTGCTATGTTTTTTACTTTTTCCACGACGGTTTTCGTTCGAATTTATTCTAATTTTGCAAATTTAATTCATTTATTCCTTTTATTAAAATTGAGTATGTCAAAAAAGTAAAAAATTAAAGGTGTAAAAGGGCAAACAGTTATAATGTTATAATTTTATCTGGATAGTATGTTGTTAAACATAAAATAACCCAAAAGATTATATTGTATTCAACTTTTTTATATACATTTGTGTTGAATTTTATAAGAAAATACGCACCTTTAGTTAAGGACGGATAAAAAGAAACATTCAAACTATGGCAGATAGCGTCAAATCGGATAGTGTTGTGATTATTCCGACATACAACGAAAAAGAAAATATCAAAAGTATTATTGAAGCGGTTTTTGCATTGCCTGAGCAATTCGATGTGCTGATTATCGATGACAACTCACCAGACGGGACAGCGGCAATTGTTAAGAAAATGCAGTTAGACTATGGTGGCAGGTTGCATTTGCTTGAGCGTAGCGGAAAGTTGGGCCTTGGCACGGCTTACATTACCGGATTCAAGTGGAGTATAGAGGCAGGTTACGATTTTATCATAGAAATGGATGCCGATTTTTCTCATCCTCCTCGCAAATTGCTTGAATTAAGAAAGGCGTGTATTGATGGGGCAGATGTTGCTATCGGTTCTCGTTACATTTCAGGTGTAAATGTTGTTAACTGGCCTATGGGTAGGGTGCTTATGTCTTACTATGCTTCTGCTTATGTTAGATTTATTACAGGTCTGAAAATCAAGGATACAACTGCTGGCTTTGTTTGTTACAAACGAAAAGTGCTTGAAACCATTGAATTGGAAAAAATTAAGTTCAAAGGTTATGCTTTCCAAATTGAGATGAAGTTCACTGCTCATAAATGCGGATTCAATGTTGTTGAAGTCCCTATTGTTTTTGTCAACCGAGAGAAGGGAACGAGTAAGATGAATTCGAGCATTTTTGGGGAGGCCGTTTTTGGCGTTATCCAGTTGAAGGTGTCAAGTTGGTTTAGAAAATTCCCCAAAGCGTAAAGAATATGGGGAAGATTATTATACATAATGCGACAATTGTCAACGAGGGAACTCGTTGGAATGGATATGTTGTTATTAGTGATGAATTGATAGAGAAAGTAGGAGAAGGCAAGCCTTCGAGCGATTTGCTTTCAAAGTGTAACGATGTTGTAGATGCAGATGGTGCATTTCTATTTCCAGGTGTTATCGATGACCAAGTTCATTTTCGTGACCCAGGCTTGACGCATAAAGCGGATATAGAAACAGAGTCTGCGGCGGCTGTTGCAGGAGGAGTCACTTCATATATGGATATGCCTAATACCAAGCCGCCCACGGTTACAATTGAAGATTTGGAGGCAAAAAACAGGAGAGCGTCTGAGGTGTCGGTTGCTAATTATAGTTTCTTTATCGGTGCTACAAACAGTAACCTTGCAACGTTGCAGGCAATTGACTATCGCTATACTCCAGGTGTCAAATTGTTCTTGGGAGCGTCAACAGGCAATATGCTTGTTGATAATCGTGAAGCATTGAAAAATATTTTTTCACAAGTTCCGGCATTAATTGCAATTCATTCAGAAGATGAGGCTATTATCCGGCGAAATAAGAATTTCTATCAAAAGAAATATGGAGAAGACTTGCCAGTTAGTTTTCATCCAATGATAAGGAGCAATGAGGCTTGCTACAAGTCAACAGCAAAGGCGGTTGAGATGGCCAATAAATTTGGAACTCGTCTGCATATATTACACTTGTCAACTGCTCGCGAGTTAGATTTGCTGGAAAGTGGCAATCTTGAAGACAAGAAAATAACTTCAGAAGTTTGCGTCCATCATTTGTGGTTTACAGATGATGATTATGCGAAGTTTGGTAATATGATAAAATGGAATCCGGCAATAAAGACTTGGGATGACCGTCAGGCATTGAGGTCAGCGGTGCGTAGCGGATTGGTTGATATAGTAGCAACAGATCATGCCCCGCACTTGATTGAGGAGAAGATGGGTAATTGCCTGACAGCCGCATCGGGAGGCCCGCTTGTTCAGCATTCGTTAATGGCTATGCTTGAATTGGCAGACCAAAGGGTCTTTACAGTAGAGCAGGTCGTTGATACAATGTGCCATAAACCGGCGAGACTTTATAAGATTGTCAAGCGTGGATTTATTAGAGAAGGTTATTATGCAGATTTGGTTATTGTGGATTCAAAAATGCCGTTTACGGTAAGAACTGAGAATATATTAAGTAAATGTGGGTGGTCACCTTTTGAAGGGGTTACATTCCATAATTCTGTACGCCAAACATACGTTAATGGAAATTTGGTTTTTGACCAGGGTTCTGTTGTAAAGGGTAGTTTCGGCAAACGTTTGAAATTTGATAATTAATAAGATATGAAATATAATGGTCTGTCAAGTGTTGAGGTAGAGAAGAGTAGGTTGCAGAATGGACAAAATATTCTTACTCCGCCTCCAAGGGAATCTGCGTTCAAAAAATTTCTTGGTTGTTTCAATGATCCTTTGATTAAAATATTACTTCTTGCAATGGTAATGTCTGTTGGCATTGCTGTTTATGAAGCCTTATTTATGGGAGAGGGCATTCAGCCGTTTTTTGAGCCTTTGGGTATTTTTATTGCTATACTGCTCGCTACTCTTATTGGTTTTGTTTTGGAGCAAAATGCTAATAAGAAATTTGAGGTATTAAATCAGGTCAATGATGAGGATTTGGTGACAGTAGTTAGAGATGGTGATGTTACACAAGTTGCAAAAAAAGATATCGTTGTTGGTGATATTGTGCTTGTTAAGACTGGCGATGAAATCCCAGCCGACGGAAATTTGCTTGATTCAGTATCGTTAAGTGTAAATGAAAGTACATTGACCGGGGAGTTGATGTGCTCGAAATCGCATATTCCGGGTAGAATTACGAGGGAGTCAACTTATCCGTCTAATCGCTTATTTAGGGGAACAACAGTTCTTGAGGGCAACGGAACATTTTGTGTTGATGCAGTTGGTGATGCAACAGAGTTCGGTAAGGTTTATGTTGCTTCACAGATTGTTACTGGTGTTAAAACTCCTTTGACATTGCAATTGGAAAAATTGGGAAAGGTAGTCTCATATATCAGTTATACAGTTGGTATATTGATTTTGATAGGAAGAATGTTTCTATATGACTATAATGCTCCGTTCAATGTATTGGATTTTGTAAATTATACATTGTCATCATTTATGTTGGCAATTACTCTTATTGTTGTTTCTGTCCCAGAAGGATTACCGATGAGTATCACCTTAAGTCTTGCATTAAGTATGAGGCGAATGCTGAAAACAAATAACCTTGTAAGAAAAATGCATGCGTGTGAAACGATGGGTGCAGTTACTGTTATATGTACAGACAAAACAGGAACATTGACACAGAATCAAATGAGTGTTTATGATTCATTGTTGGTCGCACCAAAAGGCTTTGAAGAAGATTATGATAAATTTGTATCAGAAGCCATTTCATTGAATACAACAGCATTCCTTGACAGAAAGGGAGACAAAAGGGAAGTGCTTGGAAATCCTACAGAAGGTGCTTTGCTTTTGTGGCTTGATGATAGGAAGCAAGACTATGTTGCTATAAGAGAAAGTATAAAGGTAATAGAGCAATTACCATTCTCAACAATGAGAAAATATATGGCAACAGTTGTAAGTAGCCAGGTTCTTGGTAAAAAGGTACTTTTTGTAAAGGGAGCCCCAGAAATTGTTATGGGAAAATGTCAGCCAGAGACAATTGGAGAAAGCATTCGTCCGTCACTTGATGGTTACCAGCAAAAGGCAATGAGAACATTGGCTTTTGCTTATAAGGTTGTTGACGACAGAGATATTGTCTTTACAGAAGATGTTGTTACCGATAACGATATGGTATTTATGGGCATCGTAGCCATTGCAGACCCTGTTCGTGCCGGCGTTAGCGAGTCTGTAGGACAGTGCCTTAATGCGGGTATCGAAGTGAAGATGGTAACAGGGGATACTGTTGGTACAGCAAAGGAGATTGGCAGACAAGTGGGCTTGTGGAACGATGATGTTGATAATGATTCAAATATTATTGTAGGAAGTGATTTTGCTGCATTGCCAGATGATGAAGCGGCAAAGGTCGCTAAAAGGATTAAGATAATGTCAAGGGCAAGGCCGACAGACAAGTCGCGACTTGTCGAACTTTTGCAGAAGAATAATCATGTAGTCGCTGTTACTGGAGATGGAACAAATGATGCTCCCGCTTTAAATGCTGCACATGTTGGATTGTCTATGGGAGATGGAACGTCTGTTGCCAAGGAGGCAAGTGATATAACGATATTGGATAATTCATTTGAAAGTATTTCAAAGGCGGTAATGTGGGGCAGGTCTCTTTACCGAAATATCCAAAGGTTTATACTTTTCCAACTAACTGTAAACCTTGTTGCTTGTATCGTAGTGTTAGTCGGTGCTTTTGCAGGTCAGCAGTCTCCGCTTACTGTAACCCAAATGCTTTGGGTAAACCTTATTATGGATACTTTCGCAGCTCTGTCTTTGGCATCGTTGCCACCATCAAGTGATGTAATGAATAGCAAACCCAGAAAAATAAGTGATTTTATTATAACTAAATCAATGCGGGGCATAATATTTGCTGTCAGTGCTGCTTTCTTATTTGTACTTGTTGGATTTATGCAGTATATGAGGCACACAGATTTGCCGTTATCTGATTTCTCTATGGAATTGTTTTTTGCCAATTTCTTTGCGGCAGATACGCCAGAAACGGTGTTTACTCAATATGAGTTGACAATATTCTTCACTCTCTTTGTCTTCTTGCAGTTTTGGAATCTCTTTAATGCAAAGTCATATAAAAGCAGATTTTCCGCATTTAGGCAAATGGGAGAGAGTAAGGTGTTCTTTATGACAGTTTTGGCGATTATTATAGGCCAGGTGGTCATTGTTACGTTTGGTGGAGAAATGTTTGGCGTTGTACCGTTAAAATTGGAAGATTGGCTGATACTATTCTTTGGCTCTTCTGTTGTGATGATTTTAGGAGAAATAGGACATCTGTTTTATCGGAGAAGAGTCAGTTAATAGTAAATGAGAAACGTAGGTCGAAGTCTAACAATTCCTTTTTTAAAGGGATAAAATGGATTTTGACCTATTTTATTTCCTAAAGTGCAAACGGTTAGTAATTTAATTAGCTTTTGGAAAAATAGATGTGCTAAAATGAGATTGTAAGGCAAAAATTTCGTACCTTTGCACCAAATTTTAAAAAACGTATCAAAAAGCGTCGAAGATGGACTGGTTAATTTCTTTATTTACTGACAATTCAACCATAGCCCATGATGTAATCGTTTACAGTTTAGTGATTGCATTGGGCGTTTTGCTTGGAAAGGTCAAGTTTTTTGGAGTCTCCTTAGGGGTGACTTTCGTATTGTTTGTGGGTATATTAATGGGGCATTTAGGCTTCGATATAGGCAACCAAACTCTACTTAAGTTCATCAAGGAATTTGGTTTGATTCTATTTGTATTCTCAATTGGTATTCAGGTGGGACCAAGTTTCTTCTCCTCATTCAAGAAAGGCGGTATGCAAATGAATTTAGTAGCGGCATTGACCGTGTTGCTAAATATTCTAGTTGCATTGGTAATCTTTTATGTAGATTCAGATGTGACAATACCTGAAATTGTAGGTATCCTTTCTGGTGCAGTTACTAATACTCCTGGTCTTGGAGCAGCTCAGCAGGCATTAGACACAATGGGCAAGGCTGGTGCTGATTCTCTTTCAATGGGTTATGCTGCAGCATATCCATTGGGTGTTGTTGGTATTATTCTGTCAATGATAATCTTAAAGGCTGTCTTTAAAATCAAGATAGAGAACGAGGTAAAAGAGATTGAAGAAGAGAAGGAAAACAGTCAGTTGAAGCCGTACGTAGTTACTTTTGAGATTGAAAACAAACTAATAGACGGTAAAACAGTGTTGGAATTGAATAGTATTGTTGACCATAATTTCGTTATTTCACGATTGAAAAAAGGAAAAACAGGAGAAGTTATTATTCCAACATCAAAGACAGTCCTTGAAATTGGTGACTTGCTTTTAATCGTTTGTTCAGCGCAAGATGAGTCAATATTTAATTCAGTTTTGGGGCGTCGTGTTGAGCATAAGTGGGAAGCAATTGCTACTGAAGAAGTGGTTTCTCGTCGCATTTTGGTAACAAAGGCTCATTATAATGGCCGTACGCTTGGTTCGTTGAGGTTGCATAACGGTTATAAGTTGAATGCAACGCGTGTGAACCGTGCCGGTGTTGACTTGATTGCAAGTCCTAACCTTGCTATTCAGGTTGGTGACCGTATAACTGTGGTTGGCGATCCAAGCCATATTGAGAGACTGTCAACTCGTCTTGGTAACTCAATGAAGAGGTTGCACGAGCCAAATATGTTTACAATGTTTATTGGTATTTTCCTTGGTATAGTTGTTGGTTGTATTCCAATTGCAATTCCTGGAATGTCTGCAAGCATGCAACTCGGTTTGGCTGGTGGTCCGCTCGTTGTTGCTATCCTTTTGAGTCGCTTCGGTTACAAGATGAAGTTGGTAACATATACATCAACTAGTGCAAACTTAATGCTTCGTGAAGTAGGTATTTGTTTATTCCTTGCGTCTGTGGGTATTTCTGCTGGTGGAGGATTTGCTGATACTGTTTTCAATGCACAGGGTCTTAAATGGGTTCTTTTCGGTTTTATTATCACAGTCGTTCCATTGTTGATTATGAGCATTGTTGCTCGTGCGAAGTTTAAGTTTAACTATTTGTCAATTCTCGGTATAATGTCAGGTAGTTATACAGACCCACCAGCACTTGCATACGGTAACAAGGTTGCAAATAATGATGCACCGGCAGTTGCTTATTCAACAGTATATCCTTTGACAATGTTTCTTAGGGTTATCACTGCACAATTGCTGATATTAATATTTGCATAATAAATTTTAAAGGTAAAATAGCCGGGGTTGCTAAAATGCAGCCTCGGCTTATTTTATTTTATTTTATTTTGCAAATAGATTTGAATACTGATATTATGTTAAGATTTTCTAGTTTGAGCCACAATTCTTAGTAATAAAATTTTTTGAAGAAAAATCTTGCAAAAGATAAATTGTTTGTTTATCTTGCGGGCAGAAAACAAAGCCAATACCGCCATGAAGCTGGTTCTATTGATATTGCCATTTCTTTCGTTTCTGTCTGTCGACATATCGTTCGGTCAGACAAGAACGCAGAACTATGTCAGGGAATCCGTCTTGCTTGAAAAATTCAAAGAAGACCCGTCCACAGATTATGACATGGCGCGAAGTACTGTGACATACTATGACGGCTTGGGCAGACCTACTCAGGTTGTCAGGTCTGCTGCAACTGGTAATCTGCAAAACCTGCACTATCTGACAGAATATGACAATCTGGGGAATCCTGTTAAAGAATGGCTACCGACAGAGGGTAATGGTGCCAACTGCGAATGGATGGATCCCGTTGAAATGAAAGGCACGGCAATAGAACTCTACGGCGACAGCCACCCGTTTACTGAAACAAAATATCTCCATACATTGGAGAATATTCCAAAGTCTGTTATTGGCCCTGGTGAAGATTGGGCTAAGAATGACCGTATGACATCTGTTCGGAGTGGGCTTAATTACTCAAGTCTTCCGGAATACAACTGCCCGAGGTTTGACGTTGCGTCAGACGGAAGTCTGATTCTGAAAGGAGACTATGAAGACGGCTGCTTATCTTATGAGAAAACCGTTACTGAAAGTGGACTGGAGTTGACCAAATTCACTGATACGGAAGGTCGTGTCATCCTTGAACGCCGTTATGCAGATAAGGTTTTCCTCGATACTTATTATGTTTACAATACTGTAGGACAGTTGGCTTTCGTGCTTCCTCCCAAAGCCTCAGAGGAGCTTTTAGCAGTTGCGGAAGGTCCATGCGATATGGGTATTGTGAAAAATCTGGGATACTCATATTCATACGACTCTTACGGAAGGTTGGTTGAAAAGAGACTTCCTGGCACAGAACCTGTCTATTTTGTATATGACCGACTTGACAATGTTATTATGCAGCAGGACGGTAACTTGCGGAAGTCTTCAAGGTGGTATGTTATAAAATTAGATGAACGGTACAGAAAGGCAGTAGAGGGTCTTGCCGTACTTAAAGGCGAAACGAGGGAGAGCCTTCAATCGAAATGGGGAGACCGTCTGGCAATAGAAAAGCCGATATCCGGATATTCAAACGTTGCCACCCTGTTCTACACGGACACGTGCGGAATTGCAGGCTTCGAGCCGAAAGTTTCTTATTTCTATGACAATTACGAGGTCTTTAAAGGCATTGATGACGTTTCTTTTCCTTCAGATCCGTCATTCCCAGCCGGTTTGGATGATGCTACAGGATTGCTAACGGGAAAGGCTGTCTGGGAGGACTGGTACGGCGTTTTAACCGCATACAAATATGATGACAGAGGCAGAACTGTTATGGAAACGGAAATTAACCTTGACACATACTCATCAGCAACAACATTCAGCAGGTATGACTTCATCGGCAACAGAACGGCAGCAAAGCAGGTGCACCATGATACTGTGGAAATGCGTGATTACACAAGCGAATACCAGTATGAATACCATAGTTGGGGAGAGGTTCAAAGCGTCCGCCACCGAGTTGACGGTGAGCAGTGGACAACTCTCTGCAACAACTACATTGACGGAACAGGCAGAATATATTCCACTTCATTCAGCCCGAGGAAGACAAGAAGCAGATTGACAACGGACTACACTTACAATCTCAGAGGCTGGATTACTGGAATTACTGCCCCTTCATTCTGCCAGACGCTGAATTACGCAGATGCTCCCAATGGAACCGACAAACGCTGGGACGGCTCACCGTCGGCAATGACGTTCACAAGCATCGGTCCTGACGGAAACAGCCAGACCATTCCTTTGTCATTCGGTTATGACGGTTTTGACCGGCTGACTTCCGTAAGGCAGACTGACGGAAATAATGACCGGCCGTTCTCCGAGTCTTTTTCATACGACTCAAACGGAAATGCGGTCATTGTCACTCGCGGAAACATATCCGCAACTCCGGTTCAGTACCTGAGCATCTCCTACGACGGCAACAGAATCTCATCCGTCAATGAAAGCAAGGATATCGAAGGTCTGTATCCGGAAATTCCTTCAATTCCAAGAGGTGACTATCCTTCGGGCTGGACATACGATGCAAACGGGAACCGCACGTCAGACCCGTCAAGGGGAATAGTCTCGATTACCTACAACCATCTGAACCAGCCGGAGGTCTTCACTTTCAGCGACGGAAGCAAACTCACCAACCTTTACCGCAGTGACGGATCTTTCTATGGTCACAGGGAATATGAGACATTCATTTCTACTGTGAACGCAGGGAACTATAAATCCAAAACTTTCAGGAATGACCTTACTACGAGATTTGGCTCTCTTGAGTACGTTAACGGAAGTCCTGTACGGATGTACATCGACGGAGGTTACGTTGATTACGACCTCCGTGCAGACACAACGTCTTACAGATATTATGTCCATGACTATCTCGGCAGTGTCAGGGTTGTTCTTGATGAGTACGGAAAGCCTGTTCAGTCTGCAGACTATTCGGCTTACGGCGTTCCGAGCACAAGGTTCAACGGGTTCAAGAACGACAGGCACCTGCATCTCGGGCTTGAATGGCAGTCCATGCGTGGCATAAACGGCTATTACAACAACGCACGCTTCCGAGATGCAATCCTTGCCGGCTCCTTCTACCAGCAGGATCCTCTCGCCGAAAAATACTACCCTTTCACCCCTTACCACTACAGCGCCTGCAATCCTCTGAAATTCGCTGACCAAAACGGAATGGATTGGATTACTGCTATTTATGATGCTGAGAGATACTACTTCCACGACAGGAGAATAAAGAATCAGAATGACATTTATGAATACTATAGCAATGGCTCGTATATTGAATATGTTGGGGAAGCAACAATAGAAGTTATTGGAGACAAAACCACAGGCTCATCCAAAACTGTTGGTTTGGGCAAAGACGGTGTATTTTCTGTTGACGGAGAAATTATATCTTCAGAGTATCATCAGGATAATGTTCTGCATATAGGCAATGACAAGAATTTGAATCAAAAAACCATAAATAATAACTTTTATGGTTCATATATGGGTCCCAAGAACCCCAAGACCAAAGGCGAAAAAGACTCATACGTTGTTCCACCAACGGATTATCAGGATTATGCAGCTTTCAAGCATGACAAGGGTTATGACAACTTGAGTGTTTCGGGGTTTAAGGGAACATTGAACCCACAAACATCCATGACCGATTTGAAATTTATATATGATTTATCAAAATATTCTCACAAAAGCAGGTGTTTTAATAGTTTCCTTGGAGGGAGAATTTCAAAAATATTATTTACCTTACTAATTATAACCAAAAATGGCCCTGTTTCGAAACCATATTATAGCATTATTAGTAATCTTTAATGTCCTCTTGTTATTGACACTGTTAGGCATACATAATGGTTATTCAATCAAATATGAATTGGATTGCACTGTTAGTGATTTTACAAACAAATACAATGCGTTGCTGTTAAAGGACGAGAGTTTGACGTGGTACTATAATTATGAAAACAAAAAGACAAAGATTGCTGATTTAAGTGCAGACACCACCGGAGTGTGGGATGTGGAAATTTCTTTACCGGAAGAAAGAATTGTTGCCATATTCTCTCTTACTGAAAAGGGCGGAAAAACCATTCTATCCTTTGATCGTATTAAGCAATGGTATCTAAATTGGAACATCGGAGGGAACCAGGGGCGGAGTTCAAGAGTACTGGATGGTGCGTATATGTTTATATCTGATGTTATAAGGATATCCAATACATTTGAACGCAGTTTCCTTGATAAATTATGCAACTACAAAAGCCCCCGTAAGGCAATTGATATTATAATCAACTTTTGGTTGTTTTATTCAATACCAATAACTGCAGGGTATGCTTTTATAGTCTTATTCTACTTGTTCTTTATTAAAAGGAAATTCAGGAATTTGGGGACATTAAGCATTTTGCTAATGCTGATTTCTTTTTTCCCAGTCTTTATCTACAAATCTCCTGTTTTTGTCTATGGTTACAACGTTAATTTTGATAGCACCACAGACTGGTGGCTATCTGGCTTTGTTTATGTTTTACGGGGGTATCCGATCGGCCTTGCGTGGCTCTGCAATTTGGCATACCTGCACATATTTCTCAGATTGTCACTCGGTTTGAGAAAAATTGACTTGCTAATTTATTGCGCCGGACTGCTTCTTGCCATTTATCCTATTATTAATCACGGCGCAGTAACCGACGTATTTGATTGGAAAGATGTCAGTAATGTAACGAGTCTTGGACCGGGATACTACATCTGGCTTGCAGGCATTGCAATAATGTTCATTTACACTTTGCAACAGTATTTTATTTCTACTAAAATGCAACAAGCAAGCAACGAAAATAAAGAAGAAACAACAACTGAAAACAAAACAGAATAGACATAAGCCACATGAAATAATAATTTAATTATTGCGAAAAGATTTTTTGATGAAAATGATAAACCAAGAGAATTGCAAGAAATAATAGTAACACCATAAATTGAAATTATGAAAAAATTAATCGAATTGTTATTGATACTGATTGCGGTAAGTTCATGTGCTACAAATCAAACTTATACTATTCCTATGCTTTACGGAATTAATGACAATGGCAATCATTTAAAGAAAGTGCAGCAATTGCAAAACAATAATCTTGTTTTGAGGGAAAATAATCTGCAAGATTTGCTGAAGAGTAAATTGGACTCTGTTGGAATGATAATACAAAGTAATAAATTTACGAGAGGTGACAAATATGCATTTTATATGTGCGATATTAAAGAAAAGGAAAATGGGATAGTACTCCTTACAGCAACATATTATGGGTACTATTTGGTACACCCTATGCTCGCAGAGAATGTAAAAGGCATATATACATATACTTATGGCAATGACCAAAAAGCGTTTCTTGTAGTCTGCATGTCCGGAAAAGAGGCGGAGGTAAAATTGTTCGACTACATATTCAAAAATAAAGGTAATGTTAAAATAAAAATGAAATTCATAAAGGATGATGGTTTAGTCTTTCAAGGAACAGACAGCATGGTTTTTGGATTTCAAATTTATGCATATGAGAAAAATGGGAAATACGAAGTTGCTTTATCTCGAACGATAGACCTTACTAACCCTAAAGGTCGAATAACCAATCCAAATAGGTAGCGGTAAGAATAGCCGTTTATATAGACTTATAGTTATTAATGTTTTCTATAATAATCAGTGTATATATTAAATATCTATTATGAATAAAAGCAAATTTACAATTTTAGCCATTATTGCATTATTTACAGTCTTCTCTGCATTGTGTCAGAAAGTTGTTAAAGTACCAAGTCAGCAGAAACTTAAAGATGCACATGATATCAGTGAGTCGTTTAAAGAAAATGTTGAATACTTTCGACTGTTTTCTGACACGACAGAATTTGGCAAATGCAAAACAAAAGTTTATCATCCGTATGCGTATTATGACCCTGACAGAGCCTTTATGCGATACGCACTGCGGTATAATACTAAAAAGGAAAAATATGTTCCATCTCCTCTTCCTACTAAAGATCAGATTGATGTCAGCGTGGAATGGCTAAATTACAATGCAGACTCTTTGAAATGCTTTGCAATACTATACGTATCCAATAACTATTCTAAACTGGAAGATTTTGAAGATGCACCTGCCGATACAGTCAAATGTAATGTAACAGCATTAATTGGTATAAGAGAGTCTATTAAGGATAAATTTAAAATCTACCCGCCTTCTATATATGAGGTTAATGGGGTGAACGGTAGTAATGAAAATGGGGCAATTTATTTATGGTTATACTATAAAAAATATTTGGCTTTGCAATATGCAGAGGGAACAGTTTATGATGCTCCTATGAGGAGGGGAATACAAGACGATGATTTTTTCGAAGAAGCTGCTTTTTTTGACAAAATTGAGGGAATATACAAATTCCAACTTTACAGACATATGCAATACGCTTATAAAAGAGAATATTTAAGTAACCAGCCGGATTCTGTTAAGGAGCAATGGATTAAAGGAAAGCCATATAAAACAGAAAGAATACCTGTAAAAAAGTATTCCGATAACGCTATTAGACGGATTACAATTATGCCGCGTTGATATACCATTTTACAAAATATAAAATCTTAAGAACCGATATAGTATGAAAACGAGGTTAATTCAAATAACAGTAATGGTTTTTCTTGCTTTTGCAGCAAAAGCAGAAGACCATTTCGGAGATTATGCTACCAGAAAATACTCTATAATACCACCGTCTCCAGAGGTAGCATCTTTAATGAAGTATATTGACATACCTGTTTCTCATTATACCGGTCAGCCTGTGATTGACATTCCTATCTACACATTGACTGAAGGTTCTCTAAAAGTTCCAATCAGCATCAACTATAAAGGAGGAGGATTGAAACAGAACGAACTCCCCGGAATTATCAGCAAGGGTTGGTCTCTTTCTGTAGGAATGACCCTGTCGCGCACAGTATATGGCTTACCAGATGAATGCAATCATAACCCGTCAAGCATCAGATGGATGAGGGGAATATTCAATTTATCCCAAAAAGACAAAGATTTAAGAGACAGAATATTAAATTGCAAATATCCTTATAACCCGACGGTGCCTAACGGAGATTATGTTGCATCTTTATCAGAGAGCCTTGACTATGAAGCTGGTTATGTTGACTATGCGAACGACATATATAAATTTTACGGTCAAGGAATGGGTGGAACATATATGTTTACAGAAAATAGGAAATTGGTAATGAGCACCTCGTCTCCAATTGAATTCGAAAGTGACCGTTGGCAACATTATGGACAAGTTTTAGTTGATAAGGACCAAACCAGATATATTTTTGGATCAGAAGGCATTGAAATTACAGAATCTCCAATACTGGCGAAAGGTTACAATGAGGGCATAGAATTTGAAACAAATAAGGAGCATTTGAGATATCCAACAGCATGGCATATAACAAGGATGCAGAGCATTTATGGGGACGTAATAGACTTTGAATATTCTGAGCCAATATTCCGAAACGAGTCATTAGGACCTTCGCAATATTTCTCGCACGTCAATGGTGGCTATTGGTGCTATCTGGCAGACAGATCAAGTTTTTCCGAGTCAAAGCACAAGTATTATGAGCGAAGCCTTATTGCAATAAAAAGCAAATCAGCAACTGTAAAATTTCACTATGATACCGGCAATAAACTGTTATTATCAATTTCGGTTCATAAAAATGATGCAGACACGACCGAGTTATGGCGATACAAAATTGAAAGGGACGCTACTGGCAATATGGTACGAATCAGTCAGGCAAGCGGACAAAAGAAACAGCAACTTTTTGGCTTTCAGTATGTACCTAAAACATGTACAGAAGAATTTGCCATTGACCATTGGGGCTATTGTAATGGAGCGAGAGACAATAAAGCAATAATCCCAGAAATCGAAGGACTTGAATATTATGGTTATCCAAAAGGCAATAGAGAACTTAACAAATCTTATACACAACAAGGCATATTAAAAAGAATTGATTACCCGACTGGCGGATATACGACTCTAGACTGGGAACAAAATGATTATTCATATATCGACAATCACTATTTGGCTGCAAATGAAAGAATAGAGACGCACACAGATACTATGCAGTTAAGAGGAACACAAATCAAACAGTGCCTAACACAAACTGCAACCATGAAAAGTGGAGATAAGTTTAAAATAGATTTATCAACATATTTGGAACCTTTGATGCATTCCGGTAGTTCCTTTCAATCAGGTTTTTCCAATGAATACGAATATCCTTCAACCCACCTTGAACCATATCCTCGTCTCGAAATTTACTGTAATAGCAAACTAAAAAGCAAATATGACATCAATAAAGAAAATTCGAAGCATCCTATCTATATAACCACAGAAGACGCCACCTACGAATTCAAGCTGGTTAACCCTCGGAATTTTAATGGAATGAGCGACATTGACATAAATGCCCTTTGGGGTTCAGAACCAACTGCCGAATATAATAATTACGGATTCATCAATATAGAAAAGCAGACAAAGAAAGTTATCAAAGACAATGTTATAGAAGAATATGGTGGTGTGCGAATAGCAAGTATAACTTCCAATCCGCAGGACGGAAAAAGCATAACCAAAAACTACAGATATAAGACTGTTGTTAATGGTAAAACGTATTCGTCTGGTGCAGTAAACACTTTACCAAATTATTACTACAATGGATATATCTATTATAAAGGACCAGATTTAAGATTGCCTGTTGAATTTAACTCTACTTTCAATATTTCTTCAAATGGACTTATGTCAACTACAAACGGCGAGCAATCCATTGAATATAGCGAAGTTTGGGAATCTTTTTCAGATCCGAATCTTGGAGAAATAGGTTATTTATACGACACTCAGATACAGTATCCAGACGTAATGGACTGCCTTATGCCAACTTATATCCCAGCCGGACTGATAACACTGACAAGTTATGCCTATAAAAGAGGCTTCCTGAAAGAGAAAATATATATGGGAGCATTTGAAGAAACAGGAATGTCAAAAGAAGTTTATAAAAAAGAAATGTACACATATAACTTTATAGAAAATCCCGTAAAACATGTGTTTTCAGGACCATTACACACCATTTGTGACTACTCTTTAATAGAAGTTTCAAATGGAAGAGGAGATCTATATAACAAAGACTATGCTATAAACAAATTTGGTCTAATTGAATATAACAAGCAAAAAACTTCCGACAAAATATGGCAGAGAGATTTGCTCTCCTATGTAGAAACTGAAAAAAAATTATCATACACATATTACTCAGACAAGTACAGTTCTAAACCTTGGAACTCATTTGTCAAGTCTATTAGTTATAAAAACAGCCGCGGGCAAAGCGTTACGACTTATTACACTTATCATAAAATCGGAAATATTCCAATTGATTTGAAAGAACTGGAAATAACAGTTATAAATGATGTTGTTGCTTCTGCAAAAAAATACACTTATGGTGACAAAAATAAATTAGCAAAAACATTTACCGGTTGCATCGGTATTAATTTTTCATCAAACTTCAAAATGCCAGAAAGCATTCTTGATAACGCCACATATCCGCCAATTGACAAGGAAACATATAGTTACATCTATGACAAAAACGGAAACATCGTTCAGATAAACTACAACGGACGCCTATTGGCAAGTTATCTGTGGGGCTATCAAGGAAAGCACCCAATAGTGGAAGCCATTGGCATTGAATATAATAATTTACTCAAGGAAGCCATCAAGTGCGGGTATAATGAAAATTATTATATTGTAGATAAAAGTTTACCAAATATGTTTAATTCTTTGCGGGCAGCCTTTAAAGGCAAGGAAATATCCACTTATACCTACCATTGGCTACTTGGTATGGCATCTGCTACTGACGCAAGAGGTATAACCAACTCATATCTTATAGACGAGTTTGGCAGATTAAGTGGAATTAAGGATAATAACGGATATTTTATAAAGAAGTATAACTATAATTATAGGGGATTTTAAAATGAAACAAGCACTTATTACATTAACTGTATTGCTTCAATTCTTTAATGTTGCATTAGGAATTGAACAAGTAAATGGGATTAGTTGGGAAGCGAATGGAATGCGAGATAGAGATATTATTACCCGCTATAAAATTCCTTTCATTAAAGAGTTTACTGAAACAAAAGATATTTGGGATTTTTCCAAGGCTGAGAAATTAGAAGATGAAGAGACTTTCATAAACCAGACTCGCGATTCTCTATATATTAAGACTGCCTCTTTTGAAAACCGCTTGTATAAATACACTAAAAACAAACTTGATCTTATCAGGCATTATAAAAGTGGCCTCGACATACTTTACATAATACCTGAAACAAGATCTTACCCTCTATTATGCGGTCAAAGTCAAGCAGATTCATTCTGGGGAGAAGGAAATGTTGGCTATGGAGAATACATAAAGAATGCAGGGTTTTCATCCTCAAATGCCAGAACAGTAGGCTCTCTTATCACGCCTGATTGTGACACGCTAAGAAACGTTCTGCAAGTTCTCTATCACCGCTCAGGAACTACACAAATAAGCAATTCATTCGACAAATCATTCTATTCAACAAAAGACTCTTTGCTATTAAGCAACGATTCAATAAGCCATTGGCTTAAAAATGACAGTATCACTCACTCAATCGAAAAATGGCAGTGGTATGCCAGAGGATATCGATATCCTGTTATCGAAATGTGTAAGTATAGAATTTTAGTGCATGGAGTTCCATCTGATTCAATAGTAGCAGCATATTACTATCCAACTTACAGACAAGAAAAAGAAATACAGAATGATTCTATCAATGAATATTACAGAGAAAATAATGTCATTGGATATGAGATGCCTGTTCGTATAAATAATTCCAAGAGTTCGTTGATAAAAGGTAGTAGTGCAAAATCAAAATATCCGATGCAGAATAAAGTGTCACAAGGATTGGATATAGCCGTGGCAGATGGAGATATAGTAATCAAAATAACTTCAAGTGAGAAAACAAGAAATGGCAAATGCTGTTTGTATTCTTCAGCAGGTCAACTTCTTTGGATAAAGAGTATTGATTGCTTTAATGGCAGCATGCAGTTCAAATGTCCAACAACTAACTTTGTTAGTGGAGTTTACAGCATTGTCTGTTTTATTGGTAACGAAATATATTCTGAACGGCTTTTGCTGAACCAAGACTAACCCAAAAGTAGCCGGCGGAAAGTCCCTTGCAATTTTTGTGTTGTTATGGTAGATATTTCATTTTTTATCTATTTTTCGATAAGATAGGATAAGGTTCGGCATAGCCAACTAAAAAACTGCGTTTTTGCTTGTCTCTGCACTCGCCTTTCACTATTTTTGTATTTCGTAAAGAAATCAAATGGAAAAGGTTATAATCATTGGTGCGACTTCTGGGATTGGATGGAATGTTGCGGATATATTGAATAAAAAAGGATATTCTATCGGTATTGCCGGGCGGCGTTGTGAAAGACTTGAAAATTTCAAGGCGGAGCGTGGTGGCGTTATTGAAACCGCTGTTATTGATGTGACTAAAGAGGACGCTTCTGCGAATCTGTTGGGGCTTGCCGAGCGTATGGGTGGCGTAGATACTATTATTCTTTGCTCTGGAATCGGTTGTCAGAATGTTGGTTTGGAAATGTCGGCAGAGATTGCAATCACCAATACTAATGTGGTTGGCTTTACACGAATGATTGATACGGCTTTTAATTATTTTAAAGAGAATGGAGGCGGCCATATTGCTGCAGTCAGTTCTATAGCCGGAACAAAGGGACTTGGCGTTGCTCCTGCATATTCTGCAACAAAGCGTTTCCAAAACACGTATATCCAGTGCCTTGCCCAATTGTCATCAATGGTTGGAGCAAAGGTTACTTTTACTGATATCCGTCCTGGATTTGTTGATACTGATTTGCTGAAATCCGGGCATTTTCCGATGATGATGAGGCCTGAATTTGTTGCAGATAAAATTGTTAAAGCGGTTGAGCATAGGAAGAGGGTGATAACCATTGACTGGAAATACCGTTTGCTTGTTGCCTTTTGGAGACTTATCCCTAACTTTATATGGGAGAAACTGAAAATCGTTAAGACTGAAAAATAGACTTTGATTTAGAAATTAAAAAATTTATAATATGAAGAAATTACTTATATCACTATTTGCAGGTGTGGCAGCATTGAATGCTGCGGCTGTAACACCGCTATGGATGCGGTATGCGTCGATATCTCCAGATGGAAAGGAAATTGCTTTTGCATATAAGGGAGATTTGTATAAGGTTAACTCTGCTGGTGGAGATGCCGTCAGGTTGACAAGTAATGAGAGTATGGAAACTGCTCCAGTTTGGTCTAACGACGGTAAGCAGATTGCTTTTGCAAGTAATCGCTATGGCAATTATGATGTTTTTGTGATGCCGTCAAATGGTGGTGCCGCAAAGCGTCTTACTTTCAATTCAGCAAACGAAATACCGAGTGCGTTTACTGCAGACGATAAGGCGGTTCTTTTCTCTGCTGCTCTTTTTGATCCTGCTGAAAGCGTATTGGCTCCTGAAGGAGTGTTGAGTGAACTTTATAGCATTAATATTGCAGATGGAAATATTAAGCAGTTATTGGCTACTCCGGCTGAACTCGTTTCTTTGACAAATGACGGTAAGAAGTTTGTTTATCAAGATGCTAAAGGCTTTGAAAACCAGTGGAGAAAGCACCATACGTCTTCTGTTACAAGAGATATTTGGGAGTATGACTGCATAACAAAGAAATATACAAATTTGACAAATATCGGTGGAGAAGATAGAAATCCGGTTTATTCTTCTGATGAAAAGAGTTTCTTTTTCCTCAGCGAGCGTAATGGACAGTCAATGAATGTTTATCAGGCAAGTCTTGCCAATCCTAAGGATTTGAAGGCAGTTACTGATTTCAAGAAGCACCCGGTTCGCTTCCTTTCAATCAGTAATAATGATTTGCTGTGCTACACATACGATGGCGAAATTTATACGCAAAAGGTTGGAGCGAAACCTGTGAAGGTTCGCATAAATATCGTTAACGATGAAGAAAATACTCCGGCGACTTTATATATGGCAAGTGGAATCAGTTCTGCTGCGGTTTCTCCAGACGGTAAGCAGGTTGCATTTGTAATCCGTGGAGAGGTATTTGTTACTTCTGTTGATTATGCAACAACAAAGCGTATTACAACAACAGAAACAGGTGAGGCTGGAGTTGATTTTGGCAAGGATAACAGGTCATTGGTTTATTCAGCAGAAAGAGGTGGCAATTGGGAAATTTATCGTGCGAAGATAAGCCGTACAGACGATTTGAATTTCCCAAATGCTACTATTATCGATGAGGAGCGATTGACTCCGAATGACGGTAAAGACCGTACTAATCCGCAATTGTCGCCTGATGGAAAGAAATTGGCTTTTATCGAAAACGAAATGAAACTAATGGTGATGGATTTGGAAAGCAAGAAAATCACCCAAGTGACAGATGGTTCGATGTGGTATTATGACAATTTCAATTACAGTTGGTCGCCAGACGGAAAATGGTTTGCGCTTGAGATTATTGGTAACGGTCATGCCCCTTATAGTGATGTTGCAATTGTAAAGGCTGATGGTTCTCAAAAACCGGTTAATATTACTAATAGTGGATATTTCAATGCTGATCCCAAGTGGGTTCTCGGTGGAAATGCTATTATGTTTGTAACAGACCGCTATGGTATGAGAAGCCATGCTTCATGGGGCTCTTTGAATGATATTATGTTTGCTTTTGTTAATAAGGATGCTTATGACAAATACCGTTTGAATAAGGAGGATTATGAACTTCTGAAAGAATTGGAGAAAGAGCAGGCTAAAGCAAAAAAGGACGATGAGAAAAAGTCTGACAAGAAAGACAAAAAGGATAATAAAGACGGCAGTGATGAAGAAAGTGCAAATAAAGACATCACTGTTGAGTTAGAAGATATTCAAGACCGTATTGTTAGAGTGACTGGTTACTCTTCTCTTATTTCGGATGCTGTTGTTGACAAAGATGGAGAAAATTTGCTTTATTTGTCATCCACTGGAGAAGGCTTTGATTTGTGGAAGATTGATTTGCGTGAGCGTGATAATAAGTTGACAAAAAAATTGGGTTCATCTCCAGCATTTATGATGCTTGATGATAAGGGTGATAACCTTTTCATCGTTAGTGGCAGTTCAATTCAGAAAATGGGAGTTGTTGGAGAAAAACTTGAAAAAGTCTCATTCCGAGCAAAAATGGAAGTTGACCTTGCAAAAGAAAGGGAATATATGTATAATCATGTTTGCCGACAAGAAGAGCGTTTGTTCTACCGAGCAGATATGCATGGCGTTAACTGGAAGGAAATGACAAAGGCATATCGTAAGTTCTTGCCGCACATTAACAATAACGAGGATTTTGCTGAGTTGCTCAGTGAATTGCTTGGCGAGTTGAATGTTTCCCATACAGGTGGCAGATATAGAAGTACTGCTGGTGGTGACGCTACTGCAAATCTTGGTTTGCTGTATGATTGGTCTTATTCAGGAAAGGGCTTGAAAGTTTCTGAAATTATTGAAAAGGGACCTTTCGACAGGTCAACAACAAAGGTTAAGGCTGGTGATATTATTGAAAAAATCAACGGTCAGGAGATTTCAACAATGACAGATTTCTTCAGATTGATGAATAATTTGCGTGGACAAAAAACACTTGTTTCTTTCTATAATGCTGCTGACGGTTCTCGTTGGGATGAGGTTGTTAAGCCTATCAGTAACGGTGCATTTGGCAGTTTGCTATATAATCGTTGGGTTAAGGGTCGTGCTGAAGATGTTAAGAAATGGTCAAATGGCAGACTTGGCTACGTTCATATTGAGACGATGAATGATGAAAGTTTCCGTACTATCTATGCTGACATTCTTGGTAAGTATAATAAGTGCGAGGGTATAGTTATCGACACTCGTTTCAATGGCGGTGGACGTTTGCACGAGGACATTGAGGTGCTTTTCAGTGGCGAGAAATACCTGACTCAAGAGTTTAAGGGCAGAGAAACTTGCGATATGCCGAGCCGACGTTGGAATAAACCGTCTATTATGGTTCAATGTGAGGCAAACTATTCAAATGCTCATGGAACGCCTTGGGTTTATAAATATAAAGGTCTTGGGAAGTTAGTTGGTGCTCCAGTGCCAGGTACTATGACCAGTGTTTCATGGGAGACTTTGCAAGATAATTCGCTGATATTCGGTATCCCTGTTATTGGTTACAAGACTGCTGAAGGTAATTATCTTGAGAACAGTCAATTGGAGCCGGATATCTATGTATTGAATTCTCCGGAAGAAGTTGTTAAGGGCGAGGATGCACAGTTGCGTGCCGCTGTTAACGAATTACTAAAGGAAATTGACAGTAAAAAATAATTGATTTATTATGCAGCGAAGGAAGGAAATAGTTTGGTTGTTTGTCGTCTTCATACTCTGTCTTTCAGTGAGGGTTTACTTCATTGGCGAGAAAAAGGGTCTTGATGGCGATGAACACACTTCCTTTACGCTTGCTTATAATGCCGTTGGTTGGGGCGAGAATGCTTATCAAGAGGGTAAATATGAAGCCGAAAATTTAAGGAAAATACTTTTTGTTGACGATTGCGGCGGTTGGAAAGGTTATTTCAGTGATATAAAGTCACTTTGGACTGATAACCGCGACCCGTCGCATGCGTCGCTATACTATATGCTTTTGAGAACGGCTTTGATAGGGCAGAACTCAACTGTGCTTTCCGATGCTGTTTGGCGTGCCTGCGGTTTGAACTTGCTTCTTTTCGCCGTGTCGTTTGTGCTGATGGCCTTGCTGCTTTTCAGAATTTTTCCAAATTGCAGGTGGATTCCGTTTATCCTTTTGGTTGCATATATTAACCCTGTTTCAGTTTCAATTACTTTGCTAATTAGGGAATATCAGGCAGCGGAGATGTTTCTTGTAGCCTTTGCTTTGGTTGCTGTATGGGTTTATGGAAATGTAAAGGAGAATAAGCCTATTTTGGAATTTATGCCTGTTTTGGCATTTTCAGTTATTGCTGCTTTGCTTGTTTCGGTCGGCTATTTCAACGCCTTTTTTGTTATTGCTGTCAGCCTGTTTTGTGTTTACAATTTGGTTGTTTCTAAACAGTATTTGCAACTTGCATTTTTCCCTATTGTAGCGGCGTTATCGGTTTTGCTATGCTGGCTATTCTATCATGGTTTCTTCAATTTCTTTGGAGATGCAAGAACAGGGGAGGTAACTACAAAACTTTCTGGCGAGAACTTTTTTTCGAATATATATTATAGCGGTGGGGCAGCGGTAAAGTTGCTTGTCTTTGATGTCTTTGGCTATCTTATGCTTGCGTTTCTGACAGGTTCTGCTATTTATTTCGTTGCAAAAAAGCGTAGATTGCCGAGAATTGATAATGTCTGGATTTTTGTAATAGCCTATATCTGCTTCGGTGTTGTAATGATTTTGTCAACATGGAAACTGTCGCGATATGTTTCAGCATATATCCCGATGATGCTGGTGCCTGTTGCTTATTGCGTTGTAAAGGTGTTGAGGTCGTGGAAAATTGTTGTGGCGGTTGCGGTAATTGCTCTTTCCCAAACATTGTTTGCCGGGAAGGTGAAATTCCTAATGGGTGATTTTGCTGACTTCCCTAATGATAGGGTGGTATATCTTTATGCGACCTACGATGGTGACAGAAATACTTTGTCGCTATTGATACCTCATTTGCACGATGGGCAAAAAGTGCAGGTTATTAGTGATATTAATCAAATATCCGATTATAATGCCAACGGGGAGGCTGTCGTTTTTGCCGATAATGATATGCAGGCATTGCTTGACTGTCCTAATTTGGAAAGTGCTACGCAGTTTAATCCGTGGCAGATGATGTATGTATTAAATTATAAATAAATTTATTATGAGATATCTATCAATTTTAATATTTTCTTTTTTGTTTTTTGTATCGGCTT